>Ga0233438_10000068_pt1 | contig 136848 bp, 129 predicted proteins | sample SI_123_September_FD_182720 | JGI IMG/M metagenome (GOLD analysis project Ga0233438, IMG submission 182720) | Seawater microbial communities from Saanich Inlet, British Columbia, Canada - SI_123_September2016_10_MG | ecosystem: Environmental > Aquatic > Marine > Inlet | place: Canada: British... | reverse complement strand
CGTTCGTGCAGAAATTCCCCAGCTGTAATGGGTTCAAATTGCAATGGATTCTGAGCATTGACGCAGTTGGAAAGGCAATCCAAAGGCATCTGAGCCATGGGATGCATAAAAAAAGGAATGGAATAGCGTGACTTTCCCCACAATGCCTTGGGTGGATTCACCACCCGGTGAATGGTTGATTTAAGCCGATTGTTCGTTAGTCGAGCCATCATGTCACCCATATTGATCATTAACTCCCCTTCCTGAGCATTGGCAGCAATCCATTCTCCCGATCGATTCTGAACTTGCAATCCGCTGCCTTGCGCTCCCATCAGAAGGGTAATTAGATTGATATCCCCATGAGCAGCTGCACGAACAGCCTGTTTTGGCGCTTCCTTTAAAGGAGGATAGTGAATAGGACGAAGAATCGAATTCCCTTTTTCAACAAAAGATTGAAAGTAGTTTGGCTCTAAATCTAAAAATATGGCAATCGCCTTCAATACTTCTATGGCTGTTTGTTCCAATGCCTCATATGCTTTTTTTCCAACTCGATTAAAATCCGGAAGCTCCTCAACTATTACGTTTGCTGGATATTGAAAAACCTTGTTGTCTTCTGGGGACAGGTCCTGTCCAAAATGCCAAAACTCTTTTAAATCCGCATTTGTAAACCCTTTGGCCGTTTCTTTACCAAAAGGAGTATATCCACGTTGTCCAGCCAAACCTGCAATATGATATTTCATCTTAATTGATTCCGGCAAATCAAAAAAAGCCATGATCTGATCATACAACTCTGTCACCAGTTCCTCAGTCAGATAGTGTCCTCTTAATGCCACAAAACCTATATCGCTAAAAGCGGATCCTAAATTCGAAACAAATTGGTTACGATCCGAAGGGTCTTGCGATAAAAACTGTTGTAAATCGACTTGAGGAATTGTTTGGGTCATAGAATAATGATTGCGTTTCGTGGTTTCAATATACGAGTTCTTACTTTTTCTATATTTGAATAGAACCAGATTTTTTATTATGATTGAAGGACTCTTAATTTTGACTACGACTATAGCAATCGTAATGTTGTTAAATAAAACTTTCAGGAAATTCGCATACCTATCAGACACAAAAAAATCATACTTCAGGCGCTATTATTTTACTTTTCTAGGAGGCTTTTTTGTCTGTAGTTGTGTGGCTATGGGAATTTCCAACAATGAATGGCGTTGGATCGAGTTACTCAATATTGGATTTGGAGGACTAACACTTATCCTCTCATTGGCTTTTCCCAAAAAGCTATAAAAAAACCCGCCAAAGCGGGTTCATTGATTTTAAGTAAAATCTTATTTGGTGAATGGAACTTTCAAACGAAGTTGGTCCCAACCCATATATAGGTCTACACCGTTGTCTGCTGCTTCAAAGGCCATTGAAAAAGCTTCGACTGATTTCTTTCCTTCTTGAACGGGTACTTGAATTCGGGCTAGATCCAAAGCTGGATTGTAGGTATAGGCACCCCAAATATTTGTCGCTTTATTGATTATTATGGTCCATTCTTTTTCACCTGGAATCGTATATAGCGAATAGCTTCCCGTAGGAATATTTGTGTTTCCCAGTTTCATGTCAATGTAGAGCGTAATCTCACAGGCTTCATTAGCACCTGTTCGCCATACTTTCCCATTGGGGGCAAGTTTGGCAACGGAGCGTCCCTTTAACTGAGGTCGGGAATAGATAATACGAACGAGCTTATTGGTTTCGCTATTGCTGACAGGGAACTTAGCCATATCCAAAGGACTTTTGTCGAGTCCTCTAAATTCCTGTGCTTGAACTGTAAAAGTGGTTACTAGGAGTAGTAGCACGCTAAATAGGTGTTTCATGATTGTTTTTTTTTGATGGAATAAAGTTAGGAATTTACATCCTTACCTTTGTTAAAATCATACTAAAATGACTGAAAGAATATTCCAGTCATCAGTCTTTAAAAGAAGAATATCCCGTTTCTTTAATTTGATTAGAAACGAATTCTAAGTTTAAACAAAAAAGGATTCTCCTTGAAGCGTATCTTCGCAAATAACTATTGACTCGAATGAATTTTATCCGCTACTTCTATTTGCGGTTTTTATACCTGCTAATTGGCATTACTCATTGGCAAACGTCCGCTCAAGAAAACGCGGTAGGACTTATAATGGAGGCCGAAGGAAACCAAGCTTATTGTCCCAATAGCACACTCCCAATCGTTACAGAATTTTCCATCTTAGACCCTGACACCAATGAAGCCCCGGCAATATACATTCAAATCGTATCGGGCTATAACAGCGCAGAGGACCAACTTCAATTACTGGGGATGGAGGCCCTTTTTGAGAGTAGCTGGAACATTAGTGAGGCGAAATTGAGCATTCGATCCAAAACAGGAATGCCCGTTCCCTATTCTGATATTGTTTTGGCTGTAAAAAATGTAGTTTATACCAGTTCTAACCCCGAACCGACCACAGACAAAACCATCGCTATTACATTGGGCAGTGCCAATTACCTTCCCAGTACAGGGCACTATTATGAATATGTTTCTGCTCCCAATATTACATGGAAACAAGCTCGAGAACGAGCAAAACTCAACACCTATTATGGTTTGAGAGGGTATTTGGCCTCTCTTGGGCAAGAGGATGAAGCCCAATTAATCGGTGAACTCAGTCCTGGGGTTGGATGGATTGGTGGCTCGGATGAACAAACAGAAGGCGTCTGGAAATGGATGGATGGTCCTGAAGCAGGAACCGTTTTTTGGAATGGATTGGCAGACGGCAGTTCGCCCAATTTTGCTTATTGGAACGAATCGGAACCAAATAATGCTGGTGATGAAGACTACGCTCACATCACAGATATCAGTATTGGGAATTTAGGGGCTTGGAATGACCTCCCCAATGTGACCGCAACGTCAGGACCTTTTCAAGCCAAAGGATTTCTGGTAGAATACGGTGGTATGCCTGGAGATCCTATCGTTAGAAATTCTGCCAGTACCCGAATTTTTATTCCTCGTATTCAAGGCATTGAAAATGCGGCCGGATGTGAAGGAAAAGTCTTGACCTTGACCGTTGATGCAAGTACCGATCAGTTAAACTGGTATGACGCCCCAGTGGGTGGAAATCTAATTCATACCGGAGACAACTATACCAATACATTTTTTGAAGATCAAACATTTTGGTTGGACTGGGACGGCATTGGATGTTCGTTACCTAATCGAGTTAAAATTGAAGCCAAATTATATCCTTTTCCCGTCCTTCTTGCACCCGAATTGATCGTGGAACAATGTGATAATGACAACCTCAACGATGGTGTCACAGGATTCAATTTAGAAGCATTAGGCGTATTGATTTCTCAAAACTACACGCAAGAGACTTTTGAATTTTACACCGAGTCCGATTACCGTCTTTCTTCGAAAATACTAAATCCGAATACGTTTCGAAATACGGCATTCCAGCAGCAGTTATTTGTCAGAATCAATACCCCAGGAAATTGCTATGAAGAGTCTAAGGTCACACTGAAAGTAGCGGCTAGCGATATTTCGCTCAATAATCTCTTTGAATACGAAACCTGTGAGACTGCCCTCAAAGATTGGGGGCTAGGAATCGAAGGCTGGGAAGCTTCTCTCTTTGATACGCTAGAAACAGAAATTCGATTCGCCAACCCCAAATTTAGCAGTCAAAATATCGAAATTAGTTTTTACGCCTCCCAAGAAGACGCCCAATTACGACAAAACACCATTATTTTATCAGCGGAGAACCCACTATACTTCATGGAGACTCCCTATCAACAAACCCTATGGGTACGGATTGAAAACTTGGACTTGAATCAAATTAGTTGTTTGGGAGTAGCCGCTGTAGCCGAGCTGCGAGTAAACCCTTTACCGAGTTTTGAACGCTTGGAGGTTAGTGTAGTTTGTCAAAACTTAGATCCCTTACGTATTGGTGTAAGCTCTTCAGATGATCGTAATTATAGTTACCAGTGGTTTTATGAGGGGGCACCCTTTCCCTCAGAAGCAAACAGTCAAGCAACCGATCAGGAAACCAACCAAGGAGGGCTTTATGAAGTGATTGCAACCACAACCGATGGTACCAACTGTAGTCGCACCCTTTCTTTTACTTTGATTCCTTCAAATCAGGCAACAATCACAGAAGAGGATCTGACCGTCGTGGATTTGCAAGGAGAAACAGGAAGTTTGGAAATTCGAACCGCCTACTTAGGGATTGGAGATTATGAGTTTACCTTATACGATCCAGACGGAACCTATCAAGATGACTCCTATTTTAACGACATTCCTCCCGGAATTCATTCGCTCTTTGTACGTGATAAAAATGGTTGTGGTATCAGTGAAATTTCCTTTTCCGTACTCGGTCACATGAAATTTTTTAGCCCCAATGGGGATGGGATTAATGACCGTTGGAAAATACTGGGTGTCAGTGCTGATTTTCAGCCCCAAAGTCAGATCTATATTTTTGATCGCTATGGTCGGTTGATCACTGAGATCAGTCCTTCGGAAGAGGGTTGGGATGGAGCACTCAACAATTCTCTCCTCCCCCAAGACGATTATTGGTTTCGCGTGTTCTTTCAGGATGGAAGACAATACAGCGGTCATTTTAGTTTATTGCGTTCCCGATGAAAAAAAACAAGTTTTTTGTCGGACTATTGTTCTTTTTGATCTGTGTTAGCACAAAGATTTTTGCACAAGGGTACCGTTTGTATTTTCAAGAATATCTAGCTGAAAATCTATACCTCATTCACCCCGCCATGGCTGGTGTCAATCTCAGCAATACACGTTTCAACTTTGGAACTCGAACCCAATGGATGGATTTGGAAAACAGCCCACAGACACAGTTTGCAACATTTGAATACCAAGCCAGCGCTCAAAACACTTTGGGTGTGAAATTTTACAATGACATCAATGGATATCATCAACAGACCGCCCTCTATGCAACCTATGTCTATCGCATTTATCTAAATGATGAAATTTGGAATACACGAAGAATGTATCCTACTAAAAATGATGAAATTCAGGAAGTATCTTTCGGTCTGAGTGTTGGGAGTCAATCGAGAAATCTTGATAGTAGCAGTTGGCGCTATCGAACCAATGATCCTTTGCTTACGACCAACGAAACTCAAGATGGTTTTATGGGAATTAATGTTGGGGTAGCCTATGTTTCTACTCGCTTTTCTGCTCACGTCTCTGTACACAATATTGCCCTAAACCCAAATAAAAATAGCTCCTTAAATGAGACAACTGTTTTTGACACCGTTGGATTCAAACATTTATTTGCTTCCTTACAGTATGAAATCTATACGGATTCGGGCTGGAATTTTGAACCAAGTGTATTATGGCAATACTTGGAAAAAACCAAAGAAACAGCCTTTGATTCGAGTTTAAAAGTTTATCGCTTGTTTCCCAGAGGACGTCTTTGGATTGGAGCGGCCTTCCGACAGAATAACCTTAGTGCCGTAGTACGCAATAATAATCTCACGCAAACACAATACGATCGACATTGGACTCCCTTATTTGGCGTCAACTTCGGTCGATTGAAGTTTGCCTATCAATACAGTATTCCATTAGGTGCTATCAATATGGGCCTTGGGGGGATTCATTTTTTTAATCTTGGCTTTCAACCCTAAAAAAAAGCCTCCCTTTTGAGGAGGCTTTCGATACTAACATAGAAATAAAAAATTTAAGCTAAGGCTTGCTTCAAGTCTTTTTTCAAATCGTCCAAAGATTCTAGTCCTACAGACAATCGGATTAAGTCCTCGGTAACGCCTGTCGCCGCTTGAGCCGTTGCATCCAATTGTTGATGGGTTGTACTGGCTGGATGGATGATAAGGGATTTAGTGTCTCCAATATTGGCTAATAGGGAGAATAAATTGGTTTTATCTGCCACTTTTTTAGCCGCTTCAAAACCTCCTTTGGCACCAAAGGTAATAATCCCACTCTGTCCCTTGGGCAGGTATTCATTGGCCAAGGTATTGTATTTGCTTGAAGCCAGCCCAGGATAGTTCACCCAACTCACCTCATCTTGAGCTTCCAACCATTGTGCCAAGGCAAGAGCATTTTCAGAATGCTGTTTCAATCGAATGTTAAGAGTCTCCAGCCCTTGTATGATTTGGAAACTATTGAAAGGGCTTAGGGCAGCTCCGAAGTCGCGTAGACCTTCAATTCGCACCTTCGCTATAAAGGCTTGAGGGCCTAACGCCTCGTGATATACTAAGCCATGATAGCCAGGGGATGGCTCTGTAAATTCTGGAAACAAACCATTTCCATAATCAAACGTACAGGCATCAATAATGACACCCCCAAGAGAGGTACCATTACCCGAGATAAACTTGGTTAATGAATGGATAACAATATTGGCTCCATGTTCAATGGGATTGAGCAACGCAGGAGTCGCAACGGTGTTATCAACAATAAAAGGAACTTTTGCTTTTTTAGCGTAAGCACTAATCCCTTTGAGGTCTAGAACGTCTAGTTTGGGATTCCCTAAGGATTCGGCAAAAAAAGCACGTGTGTTTGATTGAACGGCTTTTTCAAAATTGCTAGGATCATCGGGATCAACAAAGGTGGTTGTAATCCCTAGACGAGGGAGCGTAACGCTCAATAGATTATAGGTGCCGCCATAAAGGCTGCTCGAGGCAACAATATGATCGCCTGCTTTGAGCAATACCATCAAAGTGGTGCTAATCGCAGAAGTACCAGAAGCTGTAGTTACTGCTGCCACCCCTCCTTCAACAGCAGCAAGTCGCTGCTCTAAAACATCATTGGTAGGGTTATTAAGACGGGTATAAATGTACCCGGGCTCAGCCAAAGAGAAAAGATTTGCCGCATGTTCTGCATTGTCAAAAACATAGGAAGTTGATTGATAGATCGGAACGGCACGCGTTCCCTGTGTGTTTTTCGTGTCATGGCCAGCATGTAAAGCCAGCGTTTCATTGTGGGTAGATTCCATTACGGTGATTTAATTTCGGGACAAAAATAAGCGAGATTTTCATTAAAACAAATAATTCCTATAAACTTCATAGGAATTAAGGGAATTAAATTTTTCCTACATTTGGAGCAAAATCAAAATATGATTTCAAAGAAGTGCAAATATGCTCTAAAAGCTTTGATCTATTTGGCCAAAAACCAAGAACGCCCCACCCCCATATTTTCTTCTGAAATCGCGGAACAAGAGCGTATTCCCAAAAAGTTTTTAGAAACAATCTTACGAGAGCTTCGCAATGCGCAAATACTCCACAGCAGTAGAGGTAAAACAGGAGGATACAAACTCAACAAAGCCGCAGATCAGATTTTACTTACAGATCTGATTCGCATTATTGATGGGCCCATTGCGATGCTTCCCTGTGTTTCCCTAAATTATTATGCTCCTTGCCCCGAATGTGATGAGTCTAGCTGTACAATCAAAGGGGTTTTTGAGAAAGTGAGAGATGAGACATTAGCCATTTTTGGGAGTACCTCCATAAAATCTTTATTGTAGGTGAAAAAACTTCGGGAACAATTTATTGTTTTTGAAGAACTGTTTTATTTAATCTAATTCCAACGAAACGATAGGAATTACTACAACTGTGAAACTGGACTAGATATTCTTATAGGTCTCAACAATTAGCTTCTTAAATTTTGTTGAGCTCCATCCATGATCTCGGGATACAAAATGAACAGGAATATCAAAATCATCTCCTGTAAAAGATTTACCCACATAATCATCCCCTAAAAAACGCACATTAAAATTATTTTTCTCAATCAAGCTAATGAGATCTTTTTCATAGGTATATATAAGAATCTCGTCTATGTGAACGTTGGATTCCAATTGTTCGATGCGTTCTTCTATGCTCAAAAGAGGTTTTAATTTTTCCGGACGTTCGATCGAAGGGTCGGTTTGTAACAACACTGTAAAGTGATCACAATTCATTTTACATTCTTTGAATAATTTAATGTAACCAGGGTGGATAATATCAAAATTACCTGCTGTGAATCCTTTTTTCATAATACTAAATTATTGTTTAATTTGTTTAAAACAGATAAAAGTTCTCGATATCCGTTTACTGAAAATTGTGCGGACGTTTGTTTGTGTCCAACTTTAATTGAAAAGACCTCTGGCGGTAATTTTTGGAACATATCTTCATCCGTAAGATCATCCCCAGCTACAAATACAAAATCATAGAGATCATTTGAATACAGTTCAAGAGCGGCGACCCCTTTATTAACTCTCGATGGGATTATTTCAATGACTTTGTCTCCATTCACAATGCTAATCTCATTGGTTATCATACTCGATAAAACTGTTTTTAACTCTTCAGATTTTATGATTCCTAGTTCTGGATCTGTTTTGCGATAATGCCATACCAGCGATTTTTTCTTTTCTTCAATTAAGGTTCCCGGTGTATTGTCCGTAAATTGTTGCAGCACTGGATGGATATAATTCATCCAATCATTGTTTGAAGGGTTTTTATCGATCCATTCATTGTTGTTTTTATTCTTAATAAAGTGTCCATGTTCTGCTACTAACGTAATATTTTTTTTGCTAAAAACACTACTAAGAAAAGACATCGGGCGGCCACTAATTATGACCACATGATTTGATGGGTCATCACTCAACTGGTCAATCAACTGGTTGACTTCTTCTGGAGGAAGTGCTTTATTACGCATTTTATGAAACTTGACCAACGTACCGTCATAATCCAACAAAAAGAGCTTCTTTGATGCTTTCTGATAAGCTGATACTAGGGTTTGCTCAATCGTTGCATCAACCGGGACACTTTTGTTGAGCTTGGTTTCCTTTGGGAGGTCATTTAGTCTTTCTAAAAAGCTATGGGACCAAAAGGCCACGTCATATCTTTTGATCCGTTCTCTTAATTCAGTATTTCGCTCAATTTGCTCTTCAGGAGTCATATTAATCGCCTCAAGAATGGAATCGGCTAATTTTTTTAAATCAAAGGGATTTACCGTAATGGATTGGTGGAGCTCTTTGGCAGCCCCTGCCAGTTCACTTAGAATTAACACCCCTTTATGATCAAAGCAGGTGGCTAAATACTCTTTAGCAACTAAATTCATCCCATCCCTCAGAGGTGTCACCATCATAATGTCAGTAAGACTATACAAGTCAATTAAATCATTAAAATCAAACGATCGGTAATAATACCATATAGGGGTCCAATTTACCGTGGCAAACTTTCCATTGACTCTCCCTATGATCTCGTCCGTTTCACGTTTTAGTTTTTTGTAATGGGAAACATTGCTCCTGGAGGGAACTGTAACCATAACCAATCGAACTTTTTCTTTGTACTCAGGATGTTGCTCAATGAAATGTTCAAAAGATTTGATCCGATGAATCACCCCTTTAGTATAGTCCAGTCGATCAATAGATAGAATAATTTTACCTTCATTGGAGGCTTTGTGTCTTTCGAGTTCTGCTCTAAAAGGAGTAAAATCCTTTTGCGCTATTTCGCTTTGCTTAATGGCTGTTTGCTCAAATTTTTGAAAGTCAATCCCCATAGGGAATGTATCAACAACAATGTCACGATCTGCCTTTTTAACCACATTAAAACTAACGGGTAAATGTAAATGACGCTTTACAGAACTCAAAAAATGACGTTGATAATCATAGGTATGGAATCCTATCAGATCGGCCCCCAACATCCCTTGTAGCAATTCATCTCTCTTGGGAAAAATTCGAAAAATCTCAAAAGAAGGAAATGGAATATGCAAGAAAAAACCAATCGTTACGTCTTTTTTGACAGACTTCACCATATCTGGCACCAACAATAATTGATAATCATGAATCCAAATCTTATCGCCAGATTCAACTTCCTCTAAAATTGCATTTGCAAATTTTTGGTTAACCGCTACATAAGACTCCCATTGTTGCTCATCAAATTCCACATACTGTTTAAAATAATGAAACAAGGGCCAAATACATTTATTCGATAAACCCAAATAAAAATCATCAATCTCTTTTTGATTTAAAGCAATAGGCTTATAATTTTCTTTGATTAACTGTTGTGACAGGGTATTATAGTCTTCTTTCGCTATGTCTTCGTCGCTAATTCCAGCCCATCCAATCCACAAAGATTTGCCATTTTCGTGAACTGTCTTTAGTCCTGTTGCTAATCCTCCTGAAGTTGGGCTAAATTTCCATTGATTATTAAGTTTTTCAATTTTTACAGGGAGTCTGTTTGATACGATTATATATTTTGACATAATTTCGTCGCGGACGTGAAAGTCGCTTTTTTCTTCAAGGTAGAATTATTAACGAAACACATTTATGAAGGATAATTTAAATTACGGTATAATAGGAAATTGTAAATCTGCTGCCCTTATAAATGAGGATACTTCAATTGACTGGCTTTGTCTTCCCGAATTTGATTCCCCGTCGGTATTTGCAAAACTTCTCGACAAACAAAAGGGAGGGCATTTTTTAATTAAAAACCTAGACGATTATTCCGTTCGTCAAGCATATATTGAAAACACCAATATTTTAAGAACTGTTTTTGAGAATGACTCAGCTGCTTTTGAAGTGATTGACTTTATGCCTCGGTATAAAAATGAAATCAATCAGTATTATACACCACCAGAGGTTATTCGCATTGTACGTCCTTTACATGGCAAACCCACCTTAGCAATAGATTATTCCCCAAAATTGGAATATGCTGCTGCTTCCACAGAAACCTACAACAAAGAAAATTTTATAGTTAGTGTTTATAATCACAACAACTATGACACCCTATATCTCTATTCAAATCTACCCAATGATGAAATCATAGATTCAAAAGAAATCATCTTAGACAAAGCTGTTTGCTTCACCATTTCCTATAATGAAAAACTGCAGCTTCCTACGGTAGAGAGTTGTTTGCTTGAATTTGAAAGAACTAAATTATACTGGCTCAATTGGTGTGATAAGACCCCAAAATACGAGCTTTATAACGAGATTATTCTAAGAAGTGCTATGACACTCAAGTTACTAACCTATGACAAAACTGGAGCGATTCTTGCCGCGGCAACCACTTCTATTCCAGAGTCTATTGGAGAAGTACGTAACTGGGATTATCGCTTTTGTTGGATACGGGATTCCTCCATGGTCATTCGAGTCATCTCTAAATTAGGACACAAAAAAATTGTTAAAGATTTTATTGAATATATTATTGATATCATTCCCGAAAAAGACGAGAAAATTCAAATCATGTACGGGATCAATAAGGAAAAAAAATTGACGGAAACCTTCCTCGATCACTTAAGTGGATATGAAAATTCAAGTCCCGTTCGCATTGGCAACGCGGCATATAAGCAAAAACAAAATGACATCTATGGAATTTTGATGGACGCAATCCACGTTGAGCTCGTCGAATTTCCCCTTTTGTTTGAGAAAAAAGAACAACTTTGGTCCATCGTCAAAAACATCGTTTGGATTGTAAATAATAACTGGAACCTGCCAGACAAGGGAATATGGGAACTCAGAGAAGAAGACAAGCACTTTACCTTTTCAAAAGTACTCTGTTGGGTAGCCATAGATCGCGCTATAAAAATTGCTGATTTTCTAGGTAAGGACAAAGAAAAATGGAAATCATTACGTGATGAAATCAAGAATGACATTTATGACAAAGCATGGAATCCAGAAGTTGAAGCGTATACGCAGTTCTATGGCAGTGATGCCTTAGATGCTTCAGTCCTTCTTATGGAACAGTATGGATTCATTGACGCAATGGATAAAAGATATATCAAAACAGTTTTGGCAACCGAAAGAGAATTATCTCACAAAGGGCTTTTGTATCGATATAAAAACAAAGATGATTTTGGAACTCCCACATCATCATTCACGGTTTGTACCTTCTGGTTCATCAATAGTTTATATAAAATAGGAGAAACTAAAAAAGCGAAAGCTCTCTTCGACCAATTGCTGAGTTATAGCAACCATTTAGGATTGTTTAGTGAAGATCTTGATTTTAACACAAAACGTTTGTTAGGTAATTTTCCTCAAGCTTATTCTCATCTAGCCCTTATTGATGTTGCCATTACGCTCAATCAAAAAGAAGCTTGAAGTTTTTAAAGGGGTTCCTTGTATGTTCTATTAAAAGAAAAAAACCGTAAATCATAAGTGAAATACGGTTTTAGATGGTGACCCAGGGAGGATTCGAACCCCCAACCCTCAGAGCCGAAATCTGATATTCTATCCAGTTGAACTACTGGGCCATGGTTTCGCAAAAATACATGTTTTGACAGATTCATGAAAAGGAAAAGAAGAAACTTCACTCGCTGCCCTAGCTTTTTGCTATTCTAAATCATCAGACTTAGGCCATCAGCTTTGCCTTCACAATAGTAGAAATGGTTTTCCCGTCAGCTTTTCCCGCTAGTTCTTGAGAGGCTTTCCCCATAACTTTTCCCATATCTTGCATTCCACTAGCTCCCATTTGACTGATGATAGCCTCCACAGCGGCTTCAATTTCAGTTTCTGAGAGTTGGGCTGGTAAAAAAGCTTGAATGACCTCTGCTTGTGCTTCTTCTGGCTCGGCTAGATCAGTACGGTTTTGTTCGCGAAAGATCGTCGCACTGTCTTTGCGTTGCTTGACTAATTTCTGAAGTAATTTAATCTCTTGATCCTCGGTCAATTCCTCAGCTCCAGCTCCAGAGGTCTGCTCCAAAAGAATGGCTGATTTAATCGCGCGTAGCGCTTCGAGTTTTAAGGTGTCCTTTGCTTTCATAGCTGCTTTAATAGCAGCCGTAATGTCTTGTTGTAAAGCCATGTTTAATCGACGTTATCGTGTAAAAAAGAATTGTTAGAGCGTAATTGTATTTGATCGTTGCTATCGGTGTCCAAAGATATCCGAGAACTTCCGCTAGAAGCAGCGGTATCGTCTAAGTCCACACCCTGCCGTTTGTATGCTGGTTGTTTTTCCATCTCTTCAATGTGATGAATATTATTTTTAAAAGCATAATTGAACTGCTTCAACTGTTCTTTTCGCTTTTCATTCTCGCGGCGAACAGAGACCGTTATCGTTTGCTCAAAAGGGTTGTCATCGGAAACGACTTCTGGAGTCTCTAAGATCGGTTCTTTTTCACTGACCTGAAAGACCTCTTCATTTTCATGAACGGTATCGGGTACTTCTGCTGCCTCCAAATCGTATTTTACAATCGATTCCTCTTTGGGTGATTCCGCCCCAACAGTTGCACCAGTTTCAGATTTCACAGCATCTAAAGACATTTCAAAGTCAAGACTAAATTGATTTTCTTCTGGCAATACCAACTCAGGAGCTACTACCTCTATTTCTCGAACATCATCCGCTATATCATTAAAAACAAAGGTTTCTTTGTCTTCAGTTTCTATGGATTCTGACGTTTCTACCGTTTCAACGGCTGCTGGCTCTGATGGCTGAATCCATTCATAAATCACATCTAGATTCCGCAAAGCTTCTTTCTCTAATTCCTCAGTGTTGGCTTCGTCCATTGGAAGGGAAACATTGGCCACTTCGGCCACGGTCACTTCTGGTGTGTTCTGAGCTTCGATGCTAAATTCTTCTGCGTCATCTTCTATCGCTTCCAACTGGTGAACCACTACTGGCTCAGCCTCAACTTTGGGTTTGGGCACAAAAACAGGTTCGACTTCATTGGCTGCTTCCACATCCAGCAATTGGTGTTCCATTTTCTGTTCGTCTTCCAGATTATGAATGATCTTTTTAGCTTCGGCATTCACAATCTCATGCTGTTGATCTGCTGCAAAGCCAGTAGCAATGATAGTTACAGAAATGGAACTCCCTAGGGTTTCATCCTCACCAACACCCATGATGATATTGGCATTGTTACCTGCTTCTCCTTGAATAAAATCGTTGATCTCCCCAATTTCATCAATGGTTATTTCCTCGGATCCTGAAACGATTAACAGCAATACATTACGGCAACCGGTAATTTTGTTATCGTTAAGCAAGGGAGAATCCAATGCCTTTTCGATAGCATCTTGAGCGCGATTGGCACCACTGGCATCTCCAGAACCCATAATGGCCGTCCCACTATCGGTCAGTACCGTTTTGGCATCCTTAAGGTCAATGTTTTGGGTATAATGATGGGTGATTACTTCCGCAATCCCACGTGCTGCAGTAGCTAACACTTCATCAGCTTTGGCAAAACCGGCCTTAAATCCAAGATTCCCATATACTTCCCGCAGTTTATTATTATTGATTACGATGAGGGAATCCACGGCTTGTTTCATATTGTCCAAACCTCTTTGCGCCTGATCCACACGCAACTTGCCTTCAAACTGAAATGGCATGGTTACGATCCCCACGGTAAGAATATCTAAGTCTTTGGCCATTTGAGCAATAATAGGCGCAGCACCCGTTCCCGTTCCCCCTCCCATACCAGCAGTAATAAAAACCATTTTGGTTTGGGTCGTCAATAAGGTCTGTAAATCTTCAATGCTTTCTTTTGCAGCCGAAGCACCAATTTCAGGATTGGCACCTGCACCAAGACCTTCTGTTAGGGTAGCCCCCAATTGAATTTTAATTGGAACTGCACTCTCGCTCAAGGCTTGTGCGTCGGTATTACTCACTACAAAATCAACTCCCTTGATCCCTTGTCGGAACATATAATTGATGGCATTACTACCGCCCCCTCCAACACCAATTACTTTGATCACATTACTTTTATTTTTGGGTAAGTCGAAACTAAAATTGTCTTTGTTTTCTGATTGCATGACTTGGTAAAGGTTAAGCGTTATCTAAAAATTCTTTTAAGCGATCTCCAAAACGTTCAATGATGGTTTTTCGACCTGTGGTCAAGGCAGTTTTGGGTAGTTCTTGAGTTCCTTCTTCTGAAGCGGTCATAGTTTCTGTATCCGACGGAGCTTCTTCTTCTATCAGTTCTTCTGAAGGACGCTCCAAGGCTTTCATCAATAAGCCCACGGCTGTAGCATACATGGGACTGGTATTGTTGGTGGACGTCTCACCAGCCAAATGCTCTCCGGGAAAGCCAATTCGGGTATCCATTCCCGTGATGTATTCAACCAATTGCTTGAGGTGTTTCAATTGACTTCCACCGCCTGTAAGAACAATCCCTGCAATCAATTTTTTCTTCTGTACCGTATGCCCATAGTTTTTGATCTCAAGGAATACCTGCTCGATGATTTCAATCACTCGTGCGTTAATGATTTTAGAGAGGGTTTTTAATGAAATTTCTTTGGGGTCACGTCCGCGTAATCCGGGAATTGAAACAATTTCGGTGTCTCTGTTTTCCCCCGGCCAAGCCGAACCGAATTTTACTTTCAGTAATTCTGCTTGTTTTTCAATAATGGAACATCCCTCTTTGATGTCCTCTGTAATAATGTTTCCTCCAAAAGGAATGACGGCTGTATGCCGAATAATCCCATCTTTGAAAATGGCCAAGTCTGTGGTTCCTCCCCCTATATCAATCAATGCCACACCCGCTTCTTTTTCTTCCTGACTTAAAACCGCATCGGAAGATGCGAGGGGTTCTAGGGTAATATTGGCCAATTTTAGATTGGCACTAACCACACAGCGACCAATATTTTTGATGGAATGAACTTGTCCAACAACCACGTGAAAGTTTGCCTCCAAACGACCGCCATACATACCGATAGGTTCTTTGATCTCTGCCTGCCCATCAACTTTATATTCCTGTGGCAATACATGGATAATTTCCTCTCCGGGCAGCATCACCAATTTGTACACCTGTTGAATGAGCTGATCAATATCGTCTTGATCAATAACTTTTTCAGGGTTGGCTCTTGTGATATAGTCACTGTGCTGAAGACTGCGAATGTGCTGACCTGCAATACCTACCACCACATCTTGAATATCCTGACCAGAGGCCGCCTTGGCTTCTTCAACGGCTTGTTGAATTGATTGAATCGTTTGGGTGATGTTGTTGACCACCCCACGATGAACTCCCAAACTTTTGGATTTTCCGAGGCCTAAGATTTCAACTTTGCCGAATTCGTTTTCTACGCCGACCATCGCAACAATCTTGGTTGTTCCGATATCTAATCCAACTGAAACTGCGCTTTTTTCCATAGTTATTGTTTTGTGGTGACTACCTGTCCTTCAAAAGCCAAATTGATCCGCCCGGCTAGGGAGCGTTCTTCTTGGGCATTCTGATAGGCCTGATAGGCTTTGAGTTTATTTATCTTTTCCTTCAATTTTACGGGCTGACCCAGACTTACTGTGTAAGGCAAGCCTGAAAAGTTTAAATCCAAACCTGTTTTTGTTTTTATAATCTCGATTTGATTTTGTCGTAGAAAGAGATCTTGCTGAAGTGTTTTGACCAATTTTAAAAGCATTGGCAATTCCGAATCTTCAAATTTTCCCCTCACGGACGGCAAACTATCAATTACTACAGAAGGCATTTGAAATCGGTTTCCTTGCTGATCGAGAAAAAAGGAATGTTCGCCTTTGATATGCAAAAAGGGCTTTCGCTCCTCAACTCGCATTCCTAGCCTTCCGTCAGGATACGTAAAGGCCTCTGTCACTGCTACAGCAGGGTTTTTTTCGATCAAAGATTCCAGCATACTCAAATCTAAACTATCTTTTAGCTGGTCTGGTTTGTACCCTTTTTTTAGTATCAACAATTTATTAACGAGCGAGTCCGTCAAGAAAATAGGCTCAGTCGCTGAAAATTCAATTTCTACTGTTTTAATCTTTCGGTTTTTGTTCTGATGCAATGCAAAACCCGACAGCCCTATCACGACACTAAAAACAAAGGCAAAAAGGAGGATTTGCTTGTTTTTCATATGCTTATTTGTTTTAATTCAGCAGCTACATTCCCAATATCTCCAGCCCCTAATAAAGCAACAACCCCTTTAGCGAGTTGGGACATCATGGGAGAGATTTGTTTTTTTAAAATCAATGCTTTATCAGCATGCTCGACTCGATCCAACAATGCCTCTGCCGTCACCCCTTCAATGGGTTCTTCTCGGGCAGGATAGATGGGAAGCACAAAAATACGATCGAACAATGCCAGTACTTTCGCAAAGTCCTCAAAAAAATCTTTGGTTCGACTGTATAAATGCGGTTGAAACACAACTGTTTTTTCCATTTTCGGATAGCGTTCTTGCAGCGTGTCATAAACGGCTTGAATTTCTGTTGGATGATGCGCATAGTCGTCCACCAAAAAAAGTTCTGGTTGCCATTCGATGACATGCATCCGACGTTGGATTCCTTGAAAAGACGCTAATGCTTCCTGAATCGCTTGAGAGGGGATTCCTATCTCATGTGCTAGAGCGGCAGCCATAAGGGCATTTTTCAGATTATGAGGCCCTATCACAGCCACTTCAACAGGAAGGGCATCCTCTGAATTCAAGTAAAAATCAGCACCATAGCCGACTCCTTCTAATTTTGTGTTTTTCACCTGATAAGCTTCCCCTATTCGCAACCCTTTTAGAGCAACCTCTGCCCCCAAAACAGTAACCTCCGTAACCTGTGCTGCAAAAGTTTCAAAGGCTTCTTGGAAAGCTTTGGGTGAATCGTATATGTCAAGATGGTCTGGATCCAGGCTCGTAATGGCTGCAAACGATGGTTGAAGCTGTAAAAATGAGCGATCAAACTCATCTGCCTCTACCAATACATAACGATTACCCGTATGGATGTAATTGGTTTTATAGCCCTCAAGTATTCCCCCAACAAACGCTGTAAAAGGCCATTGAGCGGTTTTGAAAATATGAGTTAACAATGCCAAAGTTGTCGTTTTACCATGTGTGCCAGCAACCGCTACACAAATCTGTGCATTGGCAATTTGCGCAAGCACCTTGGCTCTTTTTTCAATGGTAAATCCTTGTTCGATAAAGTATCGATACCATGGCTGGTCTTTTTTGATAGCCGCTGTGCAAACAATGGTTGTTGTCTGACGATCTACAAAGTCTGGCAAGGCTTTCGGATCAAATTCATAGACTACATCAATATCTTGTGCTTCCAGTTTTTTAGTCACCAAGCTTTGCACCCGATCGTATCCAGCCACTTGACTTCCTTGCTGCAGAAAATACTGTGCCAAGGCCGAGTTCCCAATGCCTCCAATACCAAGGAAAAAATAATGCTTTGGTTTCATGAGGTTAGGGTTTCTATTTCGTTAATGATTGCTTCCACCGCATTGGGTCGAGCCAAGCGTTCAATGTTGGCTCCTAAGGTTGCACACAACGCTTCATCAGTAGCTAAGGCTATAAAGGTATCGTCAAAAGAGCTATTGAGGTCTTTCTCTGCCAATACCCATGCGGCATCTTGTGCCACCAAAGCTTGTGCATTTTTCATTTGATGATCTTCTGCTACGTTGGGTGACGGAATAAATAAAACAGGCTTGCCTACTTGTGCTAATTCTGAAATAGTACTGGCTCCTGCACGACTGATGATCAAGTCAGCTGCAGCATAGAGTTGGTCCATTTCTTTTATAAAAGGACGAATGATACTTTTGGAGGAAGCCAATGATTGGAATTGATCGTAATACAATTTCCCACACTGCCAAATCAACTGCCAGCCAAGATTATCAAACAAAGGGAGCTTTTCTGCTACCAATGTATTAATTCGCTTTGCGCCGAGACTTCCTCCAAGTATCACTACTGTTTTTTGTTTTGGATTGCCCCCAAAAAAGGATTTTGCCACTTCTGATTTTATATTCTTATTGCTAATTTCTTTTCGGGTTGGATTGCCTGTAACGACAATTTTGTCTGCTGGAAAAAAAGACTCCATTCCTGGATAACTAACAGCAATTTTATTGACGATTCGCCCCAATAAACGATTGGTAATCCCCGGGAATGAATTTTGTTCTTGAATCAGACTGGGAACTCTAAAGATACTGGCCACAAAAACCAATGGACCGCTAGCAAATCCTCCTGTACCCACCACCAACTGGGGACGAAAGCGAATAAGATAGAAGAATGCTTGCCATAAGCTGACACCGAGTTTCAGCGGAAATAAAAGATTACGAAGGGACCGTTTTCGCTGAAAACCATCAATCCAAATGCCATGAATGGGATAACCTGCTTGAGGTACTTTCTCCATTTCCATTTTACCATACCCTCCTACAAAACGAATTCTTGCATTGGGAACTCGTGCCTGTAAGGCATCAGCAATTGCCAAAGCTGGGTAGATATGACCTCCCGTTCCACCGCCTGATATGATGATTCTATTCAATTTCACTGAGTTCGGCTAAAGGGTTATCAGAAGGCGTTTCGGACACCTGTAAATTCACACTTACACTTAATAAAATTCCAAAAGCAATACAGGTCATCCAAGCAGAGGTACCTCCGCTACTAATTAGTGGAAGGGTCTGGCCAGTTACAGGAAGTACCTGCAACGCCACACCCATATTGATCAATGCCTGAAAGACAATGGGCAAGCCCATGCCTACCGCTAATAATTTTCCAAAGCTATCCGTTGTCTTATAGGCCACTACCACAATTCGAAACAACAAGACCAAATACAATAAAAGTAGCATACACCCTCCTATAAGACCGTATTCTTCAATGATGATCGCATAGATAAAGTCAGAAGAACTTTGGGGCAGGAAGTTTTTCATCACGCTTTTCCCTGCACCTACTCCCAACAGCCCCCCAGAGGCTATCGCGATCTTGGCTCGTTCTATTTGATAATTTCCCGCAACATTGTCTTCTGAATTAAAGTTTTCAATCCGATTCATCCAAGTATCAACACGGTTGGGAATACTGTCTGGAAAAGCTTTTACCAAAAGAATAAAGAGCAAGAAGCCCGCAACACCGCTTAGCACAATCCCCATAAGGTATTTGGCAGGATGACGTCCCACAAAAGCCAAAACAAAAGCCATTGCAAAAAGTAAGGCTGCTGTAGAAAAATTAGAGGGAAGAATTAGAAAAACAAAACTAAAAATGGGCAGCCAAAGCAGCAAAAAAGCCCTTCCAAAAGGCTGAGGTTGTCCTTCATTTTTAGCTAAATAATAAGCTACATAGATCAGTAGCGAAACAAAGGCCAATGTGGACGTCTGAAAACTCAATCCAATCACAGGGATTCGAATCCAGCGACTGGCATTTGCTCCTGCAATAACGGTTCCTTGTGAGGCGGTATAAATCAACAACAAAAAAACCAACGGAAGCGAAAGAATAGAGATTCCTTTGAAATAACTGTAGGGAATTTTGTGCACTAAAAACATCAAGAAAAAACCAAAAATAAGAATGATGCAGTGCTTGATCAGATAGCCCGTTGGGGTACCCACACCAACCACATAAGACAAATTACTACTAGCACTGAAAACAGGTAGAAAGGAAAAAATTGCCAATAGAGCTACTACGCCCCAAAGTACTTTATCCCCTTTAAAATGTCTAAATACGGATCGCATAATTTATAAGTTTCGAATGGCCGTTTTAAATTGATTGCCACGGTCTTCGTAATTTTCAAACAAATCAAAACTGGCACAAGCTGGAGACAAGAGCACATTCTCTTGTGGTTGTGCAATTTTGGCTGCAATCTTTACAGCTTCTTCCATGGACTGGGTTTCAATGATAATATCAACCACTCCTTCAAAGGCTTCAAAAAGTTTTTCATTGTTTACCCCCAGGCAAACAATTGCTTTAACTTTTTCATGCACCAAAGGCAGCAACTCTTCATAAGCATTGCCTTTGTCAACACCACCGGCAATCCATACCGTTGGCGCTTCCATACTCTCAAGGGCAAAAAAGGCGGCGTTTACATTAGTAGCTTTGGAGTCGTTTATAAACTGCTTTTTTTGAATTTTAAGAACTGGCTCCAAACGATGTGGTACTCCTTGAAAGGTTGATAAACTCTCTCGAATAACGGATTTACTGATCTGAAGTAAATCAGCAATAGTGGCAGCAGCCATCGCATTAAGCAAATTGTGACGCCCTTGTAGAGCTAAACTATTGGTTGGTATCATGGTTTTGGTTTTTTCTGTGGTTATTACTATTTGATTATCGTTGTGGGTTGTTTTTCTTTTGGTAGTCATCGCTTCGAGGCCAAAAGGATGTAAGGTGCTTTTCAAGGAAGCTGCTTCAATGTTTTGCGCGAGTAGCTTATCGTCAGCGTTATACACCAAAAAGTCGGTAGTCTTTTGAGCACTGGCTATTTTCAATTTCGCCTTGATGTATTGACTAAAGTCATTGTTGTATCGGTCTAAGTGATCGGGAGTAATATTCGTGATGGCCGCAATATGTGGCACAAACGCTCGAATATGATCCAGCTGAAAACTGCTGATTTCAAGCACATAAACATCAAATTGCTCTTCCGAAACCTGACGCGCAAAGCTGGTTCCGATGTTGCCTGCTAAGCCAACCTTCAAACCTGCATTTTTTAAAATATGATGCGTCAGTAAGGTGGTGGTGGTTTTTCCATTACTGCCTGTAATCCCAATGAGTAATGCATCAGTGTATTGAGCTGCAAATTCCAATTCTGAAACAATGGGAATATCATGAGCTTCTAACTGCGTAACAATCGGAGCATCATTTGGAATGCCCGGACTTTTCATGGCCCATTGCGCACCTTTCATCTGCTCAAAATCATGTTGGTTTTCTTCCCATCCAATAGCATGCTCTTCAAGCGTAGTCTTAGCGATTTGTGAAAGTGCATTACGATCCGAAACAAACACCTCAAAGCCTTGACGCTTTGCTAAAATCGCTGTTCCAATACCGCTTTCTCCAGCGCCCAATACAATTCCTTTTTCAGCCATTAGCGAACTTTTAGGGTTACGATGGACAAAACAGCTAACAGGATTCCAACAATCCAAAAACGGGCAACAATTTTACTTTCATGAAAGCCTTTCTTTTGAAAATGATGGTGCAAAGGGGACATCAGAAAAATTCGACGGCCCTCTCCCCATTTTGCACGACTGTATTTGAAATAACTCACTTGTAAGATGACTGATAACGCCTCCATCAAAAAGATCCCACAAAGGATTGGCAACAATAATTCCTTGCGAACCATCAATGCGATAACAGCAATCAAAGCCCCTATTGTCAGACTTCCGGTATCGCCCATGAAAATCGAGGCAGGATAGGTGTTGTACCACAAAAATCCGATGAGTGCTCCTAAAAAAGAAGCCACAAAAATGGTGATTTCTCCCACTTGAGGGATAAACATTATGTTGAGATAATCGGCAAAAATCAAATTTCCAGACACCCAAGCAAACACCCCAAGTGCAAATACCATAATCGCCGAACTCCCTGCCGCCAAACCATCAATCCCATCCGTGAGGTTGGCTCCGTTGGACACCGCCGTGATAATAAAAATCACTATCGGAATAAAGAGTAACCACGCCCAGTTTTTGTAAGCTTCGTTCCCCAACAGCATCGCATAGTCAAACTCGTTGCTTTTGACCATTGGAATGGTGGTAAGTGAAGATTTGATTGCGGGTTCAAAACGGTCTTGTACAGCTCCAGAAGTAAGTACCTCTATCGGTGGATTCTTTTTTTCTTTTCGAACGGTAACTTCTGGATGGAAATACAAAACACTACCAATAAAAACACCCAAAATCACCTGACCCACCACCTTAAAAATCCCCTTGAGACCTTCTTTGTCTTTCTTAAAGATTTTGATATAGTCGTCCACCCCACCAATCATGCCCATCCAAAGAGTAGTGATGATCAGTAATTGAATATAAATATTGGTCAACTTGGCAAAAAGGAAAACCGGCAACAGGGTAAATACTATAATCATAACACCTCCCATGGTTGGTGTTCCTGCTTTTTCTGTCTGTCCTTCCAATCCTAAATCACGAATGGACTCCCCCACCTGCTTGGCTTGAAGAAAAGCAATAATGCGCTTTCCAAAAATAGTAGACAGCAACAGTGAAAATATCACCGCCAAAGCCGCTCGAAAGGAAAGAAACCCAAAAAGACTTGCCCCCGGGAATGCATACTGTTGTTCCAAATAATCGAAGAGATAGTAAAGCATATTAGTCGGTGTTAGAAAATATTTGTTTGGCGATTTCGTAATCGTTGAAAGGGATTTTTTTTCCTTTAATTTCTTGATAGGCTTCGTGACCTTTTCCAGCAATCAACACAATGTCATTGGGCTGAGAAAACTGAAAAGCCGCTTGAATGGCTTCCTTTCGGTCTTCTATCACAAGGGTTTTCTTATATGCCTCTGGTGCAACTCCAGCTCGCATTTCATCTAAAATTTGTCGAGGGTCTTCTCCACGAGGATTGTCAGAAGTGAAAATAACTTGGTTGCTTTTTTGAGCAGCTATATGTCCCATTTGAGGGCGCTTTTCTTGATCTCTATTCCCACCACATCCCACAACGGTAATCAATGTTTCGTTTTTGGTTCGAATCTCATTGATTGTCTCCAAGGTGCTTGCCAAAGCATCCGGGGTATGTGCATAATCCACAATCACATAGCGATTATCCGCTGCTGTATATACTTGAAATCGTCCTGGAACCGATTGCAATTGACTAATGGCACTCAAACTATCCAAAGCATCCAACTCCAATAGATCTGCCACTGCAAAAACCGCTACGAGATTGGAAGCATTAAAGCGACCAACCAAGGTGGTCCACACCTCAGTTCCTTGAATCTTCAAAAGCATCCCTCCAAATTGTTGCTCCAAAATCTGTACGGGGTAGTCTGCATAGTTTTGGAGTGCATAAGTATGCTTTTTAGCCTTACAGTTCTGCACCATTACAATGCCGTTTTTATCGTCTGCATTGATCAAGGCAAATGCCTGTTTGGGCAACTGATCAAAGAATTTCTTTTTAGTGTCGCGGTAGGCCGCAAAGGTTTTATGATAATCAAGGTGATCATGGGTCAAGTTGGTGAAAACACCTCCTGCAAAGGTGATACCTGCAATACGATCTTGCGCTATTCCGTGAGAGGAAACCTCCATGAAACAATGTGCAATTCCCGCCGCACGCATTTGCGAAAAATGCTCTTGAATCTCCAATGGATCTGGTGTGGTATGCGTTGCTTGTTTTACCGTAGTGCCATAGCAAACTTTAACGGTGGACAGCAAGCCCGTTGGATACCCCAAGGACTCAAAAAGCTCATACAGCATACTGGCTACGGATGTTTTTCCATTGGTACCTGTTACCCCAACCACTTTAATATCTTGGGATGGATTTCCATAAAAATTAGACGCCATAATCCCCAAGGCTTCATGGCTATTGGAAACCTCCAAATAAGTGCATTGAGAAACCCTTGATTTGGGAAGCTTTTCACAAAGAACAGCAATAGCTCCACGCTCAATAGCAGAGGATATATAGTCGTGTCCATCTACGCTTTCTCCCTCCAATGCCACAAAAAGAGTTTGAGGAGTTACTTTTCGCGAATCGAACGCCAATGAAGCAATCTGCAACTGCAAGTCTCCAGACACAGATTCCAAGGATACTTTATACAACAAATCCTGAAGTGCTATCATGAAAGTTCGATTAGGATTTGTTTGGTTTGATTGGCGGGTGTTCCTGCTTGGATCGATTGACGAACCACTATACCTTTTCCTTTAGACTTGAGTTTAATTCCTAGTTTTTTAGCTACTTCTTCAGCTTCTTTTCGGGTCATCCCGACTAAATCAGGAATGGCTTGTCCCTCCGATTTCTGATCCAAAGCAAACAGTTCTTGACTACTGATATGGACTTCCTTTGGAGTACTAGTATATATTTTCTTTGCGATGGTTTTAAATACCGGAGCCGCTACGGTTGCTCCGTAATACCCCTTTCTTTTGTTGGGTTTATGAATCACCACAATACAGGAATACTTAGGCGCATCCGCAGGAAAATACCCAACAAAACTTGAGACATACTGCATATTGTCCGTGGTGTAATCCACCTGAGAGGTTCCAGTTTTTCCAGCCATTAAGAGCGTTTCGTCCTTGATTCGGTAGCCTGTACCCCATTTTTTATCCACCACATTAAACATCATCTGTTGTACTTTTTCCACCGTAGCTTTTGAGCAAATAGCAGGATTCAAAACCTCCTTGTGAAATACCTTTTCGGGACGGTTCCCCAAACGACTGATTTGTTTCAAAAACTTAGGCTTAACCATCTCTCCTCCATTGGCAATGGCATTATAGAAACTCAGTGTTTGAAGCGGGGTCAAAGTCACTCCATAACCGTAAGCCATCCAAGGTAATTCCAATCCATCCCAAGACGTATCTGTTGGATACGGGATTTTTGGTTTGGCTTCCCCTTTAATAGAAATTCCTAAAGGCTTATTTAGCCCCATATTATAAAGGCGGTCTACAAATTTTTTGGGGTTGTTTTTGTAATTATCATAAATGATTTTTACCATTCCAGTATTGGAAGAAACCTCAAAAACTTTTCCTGCCGTAAGCGTACCATAACCGCCTCGTTTGGAGTCTCGGACTTTATGTTTATTGTAAAATGTGAGTTCTCCTTTTCCTGTCTTAATCCAATCGTTTACATCAACGACCCCGTCTTCTAAGGCCGCGATCATTCCCATTAGCTTAAAAGTAGACCCCGGTTCGTGAGCTTCTCCAACGGCATAGTTTAGTTTTTCGTAATAGGTTCCCTTTTTTGTCCGTCCTAAATTGACAATCGCTTTGACATCCCCCGTATTCGTCTCCATAACCACAACCGTTCCATGGTCTGCTTCATACGACTCTAACTGCTGCAATAAAGCTTTATGTGCAATATCTTGGATGTTGACATTGATGGTGGTGTGCAAATCATACCCCTCTGTTGGTTCTTTTTCATTGCTATCATTGATTGGCTTCCACTGTCCATTGGCAATTTTCTGCTTCAGGCGCCGTCCAGACTCTCCTTTTAAATAGTGCCCAAAAGCCCCCTCCAAACCAACACGCAGATAAAACCCAGAGCGATCGCGTTGCTCATAGCCCACGGTTCGTTCTGCTACTTTTCCCAAAGGATGCTCCCGAACCAATTGTTGTTCAACAATCAACCCTCCTTTGTATAAAGGCAAATTAAAAATGGGTAAGGCTTTGATGGCCTGAAACTCAGAATAGGTCAGATTTTTTCCGATTAAAAAATAGCGACTCTTTTGAGTACGCGCATTTTGCAGACGTTTCAGATAATAGCTTTTGGAATGTCCTCTCAAAATCGCCAAGGAAGCTGCTAATTCTTGTTTGTTTTCCTCAAATAGCGACTTGGACACAACCATTGCGTCCCAACGAAGTTCATAACGGGGTACTGTAGTCGCCAAAATACTCCCATCATCAGCATAAATATTCCCACGACTAGCCTCCAAAACAACACTTTTGAGCGTACTAGCTTCTAACTTTGAGGTGTAAAAATCTCCCTGTACCCATTGAATATAGAACAACTTCCCAACCAAAGTCAAAGCAAACAACAGCAGTCCTATCGCCATAAAATAGACGCGATACATGATTTTAGTTTGTGAAGTGTTTTCCATCTTAGTCTATAATTATTTTCACTGGTGGCTCCTGAGAAGGCTTTACTCCTTTTTGTTCTAAAACAGCTGCTACTTTGGTTTCCATTTTTAGTCGCATGAGGTCGGAGCGGTTCTCCACAAATTGACTCTTCAACGCCTTTAATTCCTCATTCAATTGAGCGATTTTGAAAATTTTGCGATCTGCACGATGCCCGCTTTCAATCATAATCATCGCTAATAGGGATAAAGTGAAAATGAGTCTCCAGTTGCGAAGCCCGCCCTCTTTAAGCAGAAACTCCATATTTAGAAATGCAAGGATCTGTTTCATAGTTTTTTTGCAATTCGCATTTTAGCACTGCGTGCACGGTTATTTATTGCTATCTCTTCCTCGTCTGGCACCACCAGTCCTCCTACCTTTTTAAAAGGACATTCTTTGTTGCCATAAAAATCCACAGCTGCCGTCCCTTCGAATTGTCCTTCCCGAATAAACCGTTTCACCAAACGATCCTCTAAAGAGTGATAGGAAATACAAACCAATCGTCCCCCAGGAATTAATACTTCGGCTGACTGTTCCAAAAATTGCTTCAAGACTTCCAATTCTTGATTAACCTCAATACGGATAGCTTGAAACACTTGAGCTAAGATTTTATTAAGAAAACGCTCCGGCACCAATCCAGCTACTAGATCACGAAGCTGCTTTGTCGTGTGAAAAGATTGGTCTTCCCGTTGTTTTACAACAGTCGAAGCTATTTTGTGTGCGTTACGGACTTCTCCATAGGCCTTAAAAATACTGACCAACTGCGATTCCGAATAGGTGTTCACTATTGATGCCGCACTGATCTCTTGACGTGTATTCATTCGCATATCCAATGGCCCTTCGAAACGCGTCGAAAAACCACGGGCATCACTATCAAACTGATGCGAGGAAACCCCAAAATCCGCCAAAATCCCATGGACTTGGGTAACCCCTTTGAATCTGAGGTATTGCTTTAAAAAAGAAAAATTAACTGGAATTAAATCAAATCTAGGATCCTCAAGTGCATTGGCTTGTGCATCGGAATCTTGATCAAAACCATACAGTTTTCCATCCGCATCCAGTTGATCTAAAATGGCTTTTGAGTGGCCACCTCCTCCAAAAGTCACATCCACATAAACACCGGAAGGATGGATTGCCAACCCCTGAATAGCCTCATCTAGCAAAACCGGTTTATGATAGGTCATTGTCATCTTGATCTCCCATTACTTCTTCGGCCAATGCCCCAAAATCCAATGTGGCAGCATCAATAGCAGCTTCGTACTGGTCCTTATCCCAAATCTCTAGAATATTAACCGCAGAAGAAACCACCACTTCTTTTTGGATACTGGCATGAACCAGTAAATCCTTAGGTATCAGCAAACGCCCAGAAGCGTCCACTTCAACAATCTTTACTCCCGCCGTAAAACGACGAATGAAGTCTATATTCTTTTTATTAAATCGATTGAGCTTGTTGACCTTGGTCATCAACTGTTCCCATTCCTGCATCGGGTAAAGCTCAAGGCAACTATTGAACACAGCGCGCTTCAAAACAAAGCCTTTGCTGACAACTGCCGACAACTGCTTTTTTAATGCCACTGGGATCATGATCCGACCCTTGGCATCCGCTTTACATTCATATGTTCCTATAAAATGCTGCATTTGAGCTTTTTAGATCATTATTAGATCAAAAATAAAAATTAATTACCACAATTTACCACTATTTACCACTTTGTTAATAACTTTTACCACCCTTAGGATTTGTTGGGTTTTGACAAATGGAGACCTTATTAAGGTTCTAATTCTCTATATTTGCCTTTCGGACAGGACAAGAGCGGATGAAAAATCAAATCATTGAAAAAAGCGGCTATCGATATGTGGCCGAAGGCATTGGGCAACCCATAATCATCCTACATGGATTGATGGGAGGGCTCAGCAATTTCGAAGGGGTCTTTTCATACTTCACGAATCACAACTATCGCGTTATCATTCCCGAACTCCCCGTTTATGACCGCCCACTCTTGAAAACAACAGTGAAAGCGTTTGCTGAATATTTGCACGGGTTTATCGAATTTATGGAACTCAAAGATGTTGTTTTACTAGGGAATTCACTTGGTGGACACATCGGGCTTCTCTACACTAAGCTGCATCCAGAAATGGTCAAAGGACTCATTATCACTGGAAGTTCTGGGCTTTATGAAAATTCCATGGGAGATGGTTATCCAAAGCGTGGTGACTATCAATATATCAAATCCAAAAGCGAAGAAGTATTCTACGACTCCAAGGTGGCAACTAAAGAGATTGTTGATGAAGTCTTTGAAACCGTAAACGACCGCAACAAGCTCGTTAAAACGTTGGCGATAGCGAAAAGCGCCATTCGCCACAATATGTCCAAAGACCTTCCTAATATGGATACACCTACGGCTATTATTTGGGGCGAACAAGACATTGTGACACCGCCCAACGTTGCTGAGGAATTTCATAAACTTCTCCCCAACTCCACTTTATATTGGATCGACAAGTGTGGTCATGCGCCTATGATGGAGCACCCAGACCGCTTTAACGAAATCGTCATGGAGTGGTTTCAAAATAGCCAAATCTAGACTATCATGCAGATCAAGTCTGCCCAATTCACAATAAGTAATACAGACATACAAAAATGCCCTTCTGGCAACCGTCCTGAATTTGCTTTTATCGGACGATCTAATGTTGGGAAATCATCGCTGATCAATGCTCTTTGCAATCAAAAAAGACTGGCAAAAACTTCATCAAGACCGGGAAAAACACAGCTTATCAATCATTTCCTTATCAATGAGCAATGGTTTTTGGTGGATTTACCAGGCTATGGGTACGCCCGAGTTTCCAAAACACAAAAAAAGAAATTTCAGGCCTATATAGAAACGTACTTCCGAGAGCGTAGTCAACTTGTTCTTGCCTTTGTACTACTTGATATACGCCATCCTGCTCAGCCTATAGATTTAGAATTCATCGCTTGGTTAGGATCACAACAGATTCCTTTCTACCTCATCTTCACCAAAGCAGACAAACTGAAACCCAAAGCTATTGAACGGCAAGTCAACGCCTATACAGAAGCATTACAGGAAGACTGGGAAGAAGTGCCTCCCTATTTTATTACCTCAGCGACAAGCAAAGAAGGCCTGGAGTCTGTAACCAATGCTATCGGTGACATTTTACAGGCTTTGTCCGCCACACAATAAGACTATTTAATATTTAACTTCTCCGCAAAGAACGCGGCAAAGTCTTCAAATCCCTGAGCCATTTTTTCGTCCTGAGTCGCTCGAAAATACGTTTCTCCCATCGTCACCAAACTTTGATGAAAGAACCGCTGCATCTGATCCACAGGCATATCTTTGACCCATAAATCCATCCGAAGCGTTTCTTGGGTCTCCCCATCCCAAAGAGAAAGAAGCATCGCCTTAGCAGTCGCCTGCTCGATCCCACCGTCAGGAGCTGACCATTCTATTGTTTCTGGAATTTTATTTTCATCGAGCCCTACTTCTATCGTAATGGGCGATTGTTTGCTTATGGCCATTTATCTACTGGGTTTGTAATTGGATTGTTGGAATATAGTGAGTGCCGGAAGGGCTAAAATTTCAGGATAGGTATAGTCAGGGTTTTTTTCGCAAAATGCTTTGACAATTTCAGTACCCAGCCATACCCCAATCTGCCCAGGGGTTTGATTATCAATTTCCAGATAAAACTTAGAAAAAGGAGCTGGGGCTAAAAAACGTTGTATGAGTGATGGGTCGGTGCTATACAGCAACTGTTTTTCGATAAAATATTGCCAAATATACTTCTGATTTTCTTGTGTCCACTTTAGCTGCTCCTCTGAATACCCAAAGCGTATCGCTTCTGAAACATGGGGCACAAGGAGTGATTTCAAGTATTCAATTTTACCAAAATAAATCAGCTGAGCCAAAAACGTTCTATCAGCAGGGGGAGCCAATTGGGTTTCTACAAATTTTTCCGCCACATGAGAGGTCAAATAAGCTACATCCATTTGCTGTCGGATATAGTTTGGAATCCCTTCGTATAAAGGATGTTGTTTCCCGAGATAGGTGTCCAGTGAGATAATCAAAAGGCTATCGGCATAAATACTTTTGCTTTGATAGTCCACGTTATTGATCAGTCCAATGGTGTGTGGGCTGGGAGTTGCTGGAAAATAGTATTGGATATGTTTGAACAAATGACTCAAATCCGACTCCAAGCTTTCCATCTTGGGGAATTTTTCATCAACAGCCTTTTGCAACAAAAGTTGAAGGCTGTCTTTTTGACGCTTGATCCAAACACTATCTGTAAATTGTTGTGGAAATAGAAAAGGATATTTTTCTTTGAGTTCTGGAATTTGATCGGGTGTCGCTTCATGGAATTTTCGATCGAAACGATCAATCGAAATCGAAACGGGAATCGCTTCAATTTCGGCTTTAATTGCATCTGGGTTTTTACAAGAAAACCCAAAAAAAAGAACAATCGCCAAAAGTCCCTTCCCAGGGAACTGTTTTATTATTCTAGAAATTGAGAAGCACATTCTTTTTAAAATATGAAAGCCCATAGTGGGTATTTAACACAACAATCACTAATATTATTCTAAATGAATAAAAACTAGTACCACCATCTCATACTTTTTTTCTAAACAGATGAAATGATTGTATTTTTATGCAAACATACACTCTAATACCATAAAACAGCTATGAAAAACCCTGAAAAAGTGATTGCGTATGTCGTTGAATGGCTGCGATCTTATGCTGAGCAATCGGGCATGAAGGGCTTTGTTGTTGGTGTCTCTGGAGGCATCGATTCAGCCGTAACTTCTACCCTATGCAGCAAGACTGGTCTGCCAGTAATCGCGCTGGAAATGCCTATTCATCAAGCTGCCAACCAAGTAAGTCGTGCCCAAGAGCACCTTCAATGGCTAAGCGCAAGATTTGATAATGTCACCACCAATACCATTTCTTTGACAGGTGTTTTTGACGCATTTCAAAAAGGACTCCCTACCACCGATGAGCAACAACAACAATTTTTGAGTCTGGCTAATACTCGAGCCCGATTTCGTATGGCAACCCTTTACTATTTCGCGGCGCTCCACCGCTATCTTGTTGCGGGCACTGGCAATAAAGTCGAAGATTTTGGTGTTGGTTTTTATACCAAATACGGGGATGGCGGAGTTGATTTAAGTCCAATAGCTGATTTGAACAAAACTGAAGTTTTTGAAATTGCGGCACATCTTGAAGTCATTCAAAGCATTCAAACGGCCGCTCCAACTGATGGCTTATGGGATGACGGACGAACCGATGAAGATCAATTGGGTGCCAGCTACCCAGAAATGGAGTGGGCTATGGAGGCTCTGGCTCAAAAACTCCCCGAAAGCACAATGAATTCACGTCAAAAAGAGGTGCTCAACATCTACCAAGAGCATCATCGAAAAAACAAACATAAAATGAATCCAATCCCTGTTTGTATGATCCCAAAAAGTCTATAAAAAATAGCTTCGGCTAACTTGTATAAATTTGTATCTTAGTAATACCCAAATTACATACCATGATACAAATCCATGTACTGGATCCTCATCCTATCGTACACGCAGGTTTTGAGAAAATCGTATCGGAAACCGATTCGTTTGCGCTAGTTCCCTCAGCCTATCTCTATAACCATGTATTCAAGATTTTAGACACAACCCATGTTGACATCATTGTGATGGACATGGAGTTACAAGGAATCAGTCCGGTAACACTTATCGAGCAATTCCGTGAAAAATACCCAAAAGCCAAGATTGTGGTATTGAGCAACCAACCAACCAAAGTCTATGCCGTTAGTCTTTTAAAAGCAGGGGCTACTGCCTATCTGTCCAAAAAGACCTGCACCGAACTTTTGGTGGAAGCGCTTCAATATGTTCATAACAAAGGCTTTTATGTCACCTCGCAACATCGCAATCAGCTCAACTATAATGTGGACGTGGACTACCCACGTACCAATTTTGAAATTCTATCACCGAGAGAAATTGAAGTGCTCAAGTTTTTGGTCGATGGTGCAAAAAATATTGACATTGCCAAACAGCTACAAATCAACCAAAAGACGGTCAATACCTACAAGACTCGGATTCTTAAAAAATTAAATGTCGAAAACGCCTTTGATCTGTACATACACACCAAATACCTTAGGATTCTTTAAACCACCCGACTGAGTTTTTGGGAAACGAGTTGCCGGAGTTCGTTATACATATTGATTTCCTCTAGAAGGTTGGAATCTTCTGCGCTTTCTGATTGCAGCTGACTGTTTAGAGCTTGTATTTTTTCGCCTATCAAATAACGTCGGAGCGAAAGTATGGTCTGCGTCACAGATTGTCCTACTCGGTCTTGAGGCTGTTTTACAAATATATTTTTTTTGTCCCAGCTATGGAGTTGATACTTTTCATTCTCCATCAGCATATCGGATAAAAGTACTGTGTATTCTTTTTCTACATCCTCAAAAAAGTGCTGTGGACTGATTTTCCCATCGGCTTGAAACTGCTCAATTAATGTAGAATAGGTTTTTCGAAATAAAGGGTGTGTTAATTCAATCTCATCTTGTTGAAGATCTAAAAACACTTTTTCATGAACCGTTACTTCCATCTGCTGAACTGCCTCTTGAACGCCCCCTTCTCCGTCTTGCTGCATCACAACCTCTTCAAAAAAAGCTTTTTCATTGCCGTAATGAAGGAGCAATCGGATGATTTGTTTTTCAAGCTCGAAAGATTCACTTATCTCAATCACTGCTTGTGGAGGCTCTTGAACCACTTCCATTGCGGGACGTGAATTTCTCCTTTTGCTCTGTTCCTTTTGTTCTTTCTGTACTAATTGCGCCAAGGCATTGAACAAAACCGCTTCAGAAACAGCCATGGTTTTCGCACAACTTTGAATATAGACCTCCCGCTGGATAACATCAGGTATTTTCGCAATACTACTCACAATCGCACGTATGGTATCCGCTTTCTTTACGGGATCCTCCTGTGCTTCTTCCAACAGCAAGGTTGCCTTGTACTGAATAAAATCTTGTGCTTGACTGGAGAGATACGCACGAATGACTTCCTCGGTCTTTCCTTTGGCAAAACTATCTGGATCTTCTCCATCAGGGAAAGTACATATTTTCACATGCATATCCTGTTCCAAAATAAGGTCAATTCCGCGAAGCGACGCTCGAACCCCAGCGGCATCACCATCAAAGAGCACCACTACGTTTTTTGTCAATCGGCGAATCAATCGTATTTGTTCTGGTGTGAGGGCTGTTCCAGAAGAGGAAACCACATTGGTGACCCCTGCTTGGTGCATCTGTATCACATCGGTATATCCCTCAACGATATAGCAACAGTCTTCTTTGGCAATACTTTTTTTGGCTTCAAAAAGCCCATAAAGCACCTTGCTTTTATGGTAGATATCACTTTCGGGAGAATTGAGATATTTGGCTGTTTTTACGTCTTTCTTAAGAATACGCCCACCAAAACCCTGTACTCTTCCCGATAGGGTTCGAATGGGGAAAATAACCCGTCCTCGGAAACGATCAATGTTTTGCTTGCGTTCTTCATTAACGATAATCAATCCCGTCTTCTCCAAAAATTCCAAGGAGTGAGTGGCTGATTCTGCCGCTTCGCTCAAGGCTGTAATTTTCTCTGGGGCATAGCCCAAGCCAAACTTCTTAATCGTTTCTTCGGTAAAGCCTCGTTCCTTAAAATAGGTTAGTCCAATAGCCTTGCCTTCTGTAGCTTCCCAGAGTGATTGCTGAAAAAATTCCTGTGCAAATTGAGCCACCACATACATACTCTCCCGTTCGGAGTTTTTTTGTTTCTCCGCATCAGTCTGCTGTGTTTCTTCAATCTCAATATTGTACTTCTTGGCCAAGTAACGAATGGCTTCAGGATAAGTAAAATGCTCGTGTTCCATCAAGAATGCAACCACATTACCCCCTTTCCCGCTGCTGAAGTCTTTCCAAATCTGCTTAACTGGAGAAACCATAAAACTTGGCGTTTTCTCTTGTGAAAAAGGACTTAACCCCTTGAAATTGGAGCCCGATTTCTTTAGGACGACAAAATCCCCAATCACTTCCTCCAAGCGAGCGGCATCATATACTTGATCTATAGTGGATCTTGAAATCACAGATTATGAGTTGGACAATAAAAATAGGAAAGTATCCTTAATATTTTCGCTCAATTACATAATTGAGCATTAATTCTAAGGCATCACGGTAATCGGTCTTGGGATAAGTATAGAGAATTTCAAGTGCTTGGATTCGATAGGTCTCCATTTTTTCTAAGGCAAATTCCAAACCGCCTTTTTCTTTGACCTTTGCGATCACTTGCTTTACTGCTTTTTTATCCTTGTTTTTGTTTTTGACAATATTGATTAACCATCGCCGTTCTTGGGGCGTAACCACATTAAGGGTTCGAATCAACGGGAGGGTCATCTTTTTTTCCTTGATATCAATACCTAGTGGTTTTCCAATTTTAGCCTCGCCATAATCAAACAAATCATCTTTGATCTGAAAAGCCATTCCAATCAGCGATCCGAATTTGTGCATTTGACGAACAGACTCCGGATCTGCATTGACCGATTGAGCTCCCATAGCACAACAGGCTGCAAGCAATGTGGCTGTTTTTTGACGAATGATTTCATAATATACTTCCTCGGTAATATCTAAGCTCCGTGCTTTTTCAATCTGAAGTAATTCACCTTCGCTCATTTCTCGGACGGCTTCTGAGATGATTTTAAGTAAATCAAAATCTTCATTTTCAATAGAAAGAATAAGGCCTTTGGACAAAAGATAGTCGCCTACCAGAACGGCAATTTTATTCTTCCACAAAGCGTTTAAAGAGAAAAAACCACGGCGATAGTTACTATCATCCACGACATCATCGTGAACCAAGGTTGCTGTATGAATCAGCTCGATTACGGAAGCACCACGGTAAGTGCGTTCCTTTACCTTGCCTTCACCAAACATTTTAGCAACCAAAAAAACAAACATTGGACGCATTTGCTTTCCTTTTCGATTGACAATAAAATGGGTGATTCGGCTAAGAAGCGAGACTTTGGACGCCATGGATTGGGTAAACTTTTTTTCAAAGTTTTCCATCTCATCATATATTGGGGCTTTTATCCTTTCGACCACTTTCATACGCCTCTCAAATATACTATAAATTACCACCTCGTATGGGAATCCCTTTTTATACTTGGGTTTTGTTGGCCAACTGTCCGCATGCGGCATCAATGTCGGATCCTCTGGAATTACGAATCGTCACGACAATCCCCTTGCTCTCAAGGGCTTGCTGGTATTCGGCTACTTTGGCATTGGAGGCTTGCTTAAATTGAGCATCTCCAATACTATTGTATTGAATGAGGTTTACTTTGGAAGGAACTTGATGACAATAGGCCACCAAAGCGTCAATATCTTCCGCAGTATCATTGATTCCTTCCCAAACCACATATTCAAAAGTCACTCTGCTTTTGGTGGTGTCATACCAATAGTGAAGGGCTTCAAGAAGATCTTCCAAAGGAAATGTTTTAGCAAATGGCATGATTTGCTCCCGAATGCTTTGGCGTGCGCTATGAAGGGATACCGCCAATTTGAATTTCGGATACTCCTCCGCCAATTTTTTAATCATTTTAGGAATCCCGGAGGTGGACAAGGTGATTCTTCTTGGTGCCATTCCCATTCCACTGGGGTCTGTGATTTTATCAATGGCTGCCACTACGTTTTTATAGTTCATCAAAGGCTCTCCCATCCCCATAAATACGATATTGGACAACGGACGGTTAAAATACATACGGCTTTGCTGATCCATCGCCATCACTTGGTCGTATATCTCATCAGGATTCAAATTCCGCATTCGTTTCAAACGAGCGGTGGCACAGAAGGTACAGTCCAAACTGCAACCCACTTGAGAAGATACACAAGCTGTGGAACGTGTGGCCGTGGGGATCAGTACGGACTCAACAATAAGCCCATCGTGAAGCCGCACGGCATTCTTAAGGGTTCCGTCTTTACTTTTTTGCTGAGTGTCTATGGCTATGTGATTAATGGAGAAATGTGTTTCCAAAAGCGCACGGATGGGCACGGAGAGATTGGTCATCCCTTCAAAGTCATGAATGCCTTTTTGCCAAAGCCATTGATAGACTTGGTTGCCTCGGAATGGTTTTTCCCCTTGTTCGATAAAAAAAGCCCTGAGTTCATCTAAACTAAGGGCTCGTACGTCTTGTTTCACAATAGCAGTTTTGCAGCCTACAATATCAGCATGGCGTCGCCATATGAATAGAAATTGTAATCTTCTTTAATCGCTTCCTCATAAGCTTCTTTGATGAAATCGGGATGGGCAAATGCAGAAACCATCATCAAAAGCGTTGACTTTGGCGTATGAAAGTTCGTGATCATACAATTGGCAATTGAAAAGTCGTAGGGAGGAAAAATAAACTTATGCGTCCATCCTTGATAGGTATTCAAGGTATTTCTTGAGGAAACGGAACTTTCCAATCCACGCATTACGGTAGTCCCAACCGCACAAATTCTGCGTTTTTCTTGCAATGCATTGTTCACAGTTTCCACTGCTTTTTGATCGATAATGAGTTCTTCAGAATCCATTTTGTGTTTGGAGAGGTCTTCTACCTCAACAGGGCTAAAAGTCCCCAAACCAACGTGGAGTGTCAATTCGGCCAAGTCCACTCCTTTGATTTCCAAACGTTTCAACAAATGCTTAGAGAAGTGCAAACCAGCGGTTGGTGCCGCCACTGCCCCTTCGTGCTTGGCATAAATTGTTTGATAGCGTTCGGTGTCTTGGTCTTCTATATCTCTTTTGATGTATTTGGGAAGTGGTGTTTGCCCTAATTCCTTGAGTTTGGTTCGAAACTCCGCATAAGACCCGTCAAATAAAAATCGGAGGGTTCTTCCACGCGAAGTTGTATTGTCGATGACTTCTGCCACCAAACTTTCATCTGGGCCAAAATAGAGTTTGTTTCCAATACGAATCTTACGCGCTGGATCAACCAATACATCCCAAAGTCGTTGCTCTTCGTTGAGTTCGCGAAGCAAGAATACTTCGATACGAGCTCCTGTTTTTTCTTTGTTTCCAAACAAACGGGCAGGAAAAACTTTCGTGTTATTCAGCACCATGACATCTCCCTCGTCAAAAAAATTGATCACATCCTTAAAGGTGTGGTGTGAGATGGAACCTTCTTTGCGGTTCAACACCATCAGTCGGGATTCGTCTCGATCCGAAGCCGGGTGTTGTGCGAGTAAGGTACTGGGTAATTCAAAATTAAAATCAGAAAGTTTCATAGTCCGTATTTAGTGGATGCAAATATAGGGTGTCAAGGTAGGGGAAGTCAAATATTTGGGGACAAATATTATTTTTTATCTAAATGAAATCCAAGGGCTTCCAAATCTCTCCAATAATCGGGATAGGATTTGGTGACAACCATGGCTTCTTCAATGACAATAGGAACTTTTAATGCCAGTGCAGCAAAGGCCAACGCCATGCGATGGTCTTGGTAAGTAGCGATTGCTATTTGAGATTTTAGTTCTGCTCCAGATTCCAAATGGAGACTGTCTTCTGTCACACAAATAACCGCTCCTAATTTGGTGAGCTCTTTTTCAAGAGCCACTAAGCGATCCGTCTCTTTGATTTTAAGCGTATGAAGCCCTGTGAGGTCGCACCCTACACCCAGTCCAGCACAACTCACGGCGATGGTCTGTGCCAAGTCGGGAGCATTCACCAGATCAAAAGCTACTTTTTCTGGCGGTGTGAAATTGGTTATTTTTTCAAGGACAATTCCCTTTTCAGTAAAGTGAGTGCTAACTCCCAATTCACGGTATAAATCTTGCAAAACGGCATCCCCTTGCAGACTGTCCTTTCGGTAGCTTGTCAGTTCAATTTTGGCTTCCGACGCCAACGCGACCATACTGTAAAAATAGGAGGCCGAACTCCAATCCGACTCCACCACTAATGTTTGCGCATCCATCTTTCCCTGAAATGTGGCTATCTGAATGCGATTCCCTTCAAATTGAGTCTTAATTCCCACACGTTCCAACAAGGCTTGGGTCATTTTTATATAGGGCACAGAGGTGATGGTTCCTTCCAAAACAATCTCCAACCCTTTTTCCAAACGAGGTGCTACCAGCATCAACGCTGAGATGTACTGGCTGCTTACAGAAGCAGGCAGTTGTACTTCTGTGGTCTCAATCTTTTTTCCTTCGATTCGTAATGGGGGATAGCCTTCCTTTTTTTCATAGGAAAGAGAGGCACCCAATTGGCGAAGGGCCTCGACCAAAATCCCGATGGGTCTTTCTTGCATTCGCTGCGAACCGGTTATGCTTACGGTTTGACCCTCGCTGGTTGCGTAGTAGGCCGTTAGAAAACGCATGGTCGTTCCGGCATGATGAATATCTTTCAAAGGATCCGTACTTCCCAAGGCGGAAAGCATTGCTTTGACATCATCAGCATTGGAAAGATTGACTACTTCCAATTGTGGAAACAGAGCTTGCAGTACCAAAAGGCGATTGGACTCGCTTTTGGAACCGGTAATATTGAGTTGATGATGGAGTACTGCAGTGGGATGCTGGAGGGCAAGCTTCATAATGAGTTAGGCGTTGAGCTTAGGATTGTTATGATGGCGGTCGTGGTCACGCTGGGTTTTGATATTCATTTTTTTATCAAATGCGGCTTGTAAATCAATATCGGTTTGGTTGGCCAAACACAAAACCACAAAAATCACATCAGCCAATTCTTCCCCAAGATCTTTGTCCTTGTCAGAGGGTTTTTCGCTTTGTTCACCATAGCGTCGTGCAATGATCCGTGCCACCTCGCCAACTTCTTCTGTGAGCTGTGCCATATTGGTCAATTCGTCAAAATAACGAACACCATGTTCTTGGATCCAGTCGTCTACTGCTTTTTGTGCATGAGCTAAATTCATCCGGGAAAGTTTCTCGCTAAAATAGAAATATTTATTGGGCTACAAATGTCCGAATCGGGTTGGATGCTTGATTTTTACAGCAACAGCGCTTCTATTTCTTTTAAGGAATGAACGATGGGACAAGCACTGTGGCTTTCCTCCCCATGCGAATTAAAATGAATGGCTTGTATGGATAAATCCAAAGCTCCTTCAATATCGGCTTCTAAGCTATCCCCAATCATAATACACTCCATAGCTGTTTTTCCGGATTGGGCTAACGCATATTCAAATATTTCAGGGCTTGGTTTTTTATAGCCTACCTGTTCGGCTGTAAAAACGTGTCCAAAAAAAGGCTGTAGTCCTGAATTCCTCATTTTATGGAACTGAACACTGTCAAATCCATTGGTAATGATGTGCATTTCGTAGCGTTTTTGGAGCTTTTCTAGCAATTCGAAGGTTCCATCAAACAAATGCGTAAAGTCACTGAGGTACTCGATATAACGCTCATTGACAACAGACAACAAGCGTTCTGAATAGTCAAAATGAAGTGTTTTGAATGTTTTTTCCAGTCGGAGATTCCGCAATTCGATATGCGTAATCTTATTTTCCCGATATAGTTTCCAACAGGCATGATTGATGGGACTATACACTTCAATAAAGGTTTGGAGAGGAATGGGAATGTTTTTTTCTTCAAAAATTTTCTGAAATGTAAGTGCAGAATTGGTTTCAAAATCCCAGAGGGTGTGGTCCAAATCAAAAAATAGTGTCGTTACGCTACTAAGGTCGAGCATGATGCTCAAGATAGTTCAAAAAATTTTGTCGCCAAGGTCGATTGCTTTCCTCATCTTGCCAGATGGCATTGGAAAAAGCGACTCTTTGCTTGGCCGTAGGGGTTGGATGGGCTTTCAGTAATTTTTCGAGTTTGTCAAAAGCCCTTTTGCAGCCAAGCATTCGCAGTCCTTTTTCCGTGGCTACAATCGGATGAAGCATCAGAGGGGTTTGGTATTCATTTTCCAAATCATAATAATAAAAAGGAACCGCTGTTGAAGCACGATAACCAATTGTCTCTTCGTATCCCATACTCAGATCATGATGCACTTCTTGCTCCAAAAGTTTGGCGTAGCCCTCGGAAATGGTTCCAACCCCTCGGTGAAAACACGCCCGAAGAATGGGACGGTGGATGAGTTGTTTCACATTATTGAGTTCAAAAGCGAGTTCTTCCGTATCCTGCTGCGCATGATGGGAAAACAATACCGAAACGGGAAAGTCATCAGAAACACCTTTGATAAGCGCCTGTAATTTTGTGTTGTAGATTGCCGTAGCAATACCCTCATAAGGTTTTTGAGCAAACAAAAAATAAAAGGCCGGTGCCACTTTTCCTTTTGACAAAAGAGGAATCATTTGGTCATAGGTATCAAAAGGATCGCGCAAAATACGGAGTTCTACCAAACATTGCTCCAAGGCATCCCACAATTTTAAATGCCAAACCGATTGTAGCCACTGCCCCAATTTGGTCAAGCTGGGTTTGTAGAGGTATTTAAACGGACTAGTGATGGTAAAAAATGGTCGTATTGGGCCATCGGAATCTCTATCGGGTGGTGATAAATCGGGGAATTCCTGTTGCAGTTCTTTTAAAAAAGCAACGGCCCACGCATCCACTAGTGGAATTTCCAAGCTATCGGCAACGGTGAGCCAAGAGGCACTAGCAGGATAGCGGTTTTCTTCGTCCTTGAGATGCGGAAGGTATTCTTCATAACGTGACAAACAGTAAAAGCTAGCCGCGAAAATATCGAAGGGAATGCGTGAGTTGTTGTTATGCGAAAACAAAACTTGGAGGCCCTGCCACTCTCCTTTTTTTAATTCTTGATAGGAAATTCCCTGTTCGGTCAAAAAACCAGAAGCATACACATGGAACTCTTGCCCCAACGGCTGGGGTGCATAACTAAATTTAGCGCCTGAGAAAGCCACAAACGCATCCAAAGAAGATGTAAAAGAAACAGGAATCTCTAAAATTCGAACAAACAGTTGCCGAAACACATACTGGAATCGGGTGGTGATTTTTGGTGTATAAACAAGTAAACTCAAAGCAACTGTTTATCTGCAAAGCTAAAGTATTTTTTCCCTGAAAGAATCAGATGGTCAAGCAACTTTATATCAAAAAAGCCAGCGGCTTTGCGAACTCGTTGGGTCAGGTTGCGATCACTAGCACTGGGTGTAAGGTTTCCGGAAGGATGGTTATGCGCCATGATAATGGCTGTGGCATTTAATTCCAATGCGCGTTTGAACAAAAGCCGTAGATCCACCACCGTTTCCGCAATACCGCCTTTGCTGAGTTGCAGTTTGCCCACCGACCGATGAGCCTGATTGAGATAAAGCACCCAAAATTGCTCGTGATCCAGAGCCGACAGATCGTCTCTAAAAAACTGAAACGCCATGGCACTGGATTGAATGGCCGGTCGATCCAAAATACCCTCCGTGGAAAAACGAGAAGCAAGCCCCAAAGCGGCTTTGATCTTTACAGCCTTAGCCGTTCCGATTCCATCGAACTTCGTGAATTCTGCAATACTTTTTTGGTTCAATTGCTGTAAGCGATGTTCGGAGGTACTGAGTAGATTTTTCATTAAATCCACAGCACTTAGCCCCGGCCGTCCGCTCCCTATAATAATGGCCAAAAGCTCGGCATTACTCAATGCCGATACACCTTTTTGTAAAAGTTTTTCCCTCGGACGATCGGTCAAGTCCCAGTCTTTGATCGTTAGGCTGCGTTCTTTGTTGGGGTTCATTGGGTCGGTTGTTTTTGTATCCGCTTCATCCTACGATTGTAGCTGAATTGTTCTCTAATACCTTTTTTAGACTCTGAAATTTAATAAATGTTTGAAAAGAATTCTGATACAAATATTTATTAGCTGCCTAAATCAATATTTTTTTGTGAAATAAGCTATGTATTCTGGGAGTTTGGTTCCTAAATAATAGGGCAAGTTCATCAATAGGTAATTTTTCTTATTATTGGGTGTTTGGTGTTCTTCAATACTAAAACCTCCGCCATACAATCGAATAGCATAATGGTGATTGGTGCGCTCTACAAACTGATGCAGTGATTTTAATTTTCCTGTTGGACCCGATTTAATTTCAATGGGGATTATTTTATTTTCATATTGTATCACCAAATCTACTTCTGAAGATGCTTGTGCTTTATCACGAACCCAAAAATGCGGTTTGTGATTGCTAATTGTATTTAACGACAATACTTCTTGCAAAATGATATGAGGAATAATAGCCCCTTTATACGCATTACTTAAATCTTTAAGAGCCAGTAATTCTCCTTGAATTTTCAAGTTGTGATTAATCAACCCTGTATCCAAAAACAGCAAACGGGGTGATTTTTTAAGGTTAGGTTTTATGGGAACTTCTAAATCTGTGGTAGGATAAATCAATTGAATGATTTTGGCAGCATCTAAATTTCTGAATGCTTCCCCTACTTCTCGTGAACGATAATTGGAATTTCCGAAATTTTGAAATTTTATACGTTGGTCAACATATAAATGAGCTACATCCATAATGTGCTTAATGACATTGCGTTCGGTAGCGTTGGAGGTGTATTTTTCAACATCATTCTTATAGGTTGTCCAAATACTTTCATACACCTTTGGTAAATCGGCAATGCTTTTGTTGTTACGGTAGGTCTTTACAATCTCTGGCATCCCTCCGATGATTGTGAAGGTGTTAAAAAGGTCTAATATTATTTTATGAGCAAAATCTTTTATCGGTATTTCGTTTAATTGCTCTAGCACTTGTTGCTGACCAATCGCCGAAAGAAACTCAGGGAAATTTAAAGGATGTAAGTATAAAAACTCAACCCTCCCAACAGGAAAACTTTTGACTTGCTGCATTACAAATTCTAGCAAAGAGCCTGCGGCGATAATGGGTAGCTCTGGAATTTCTTCATGGAAATAGCGCAACAATTGTATAGCTTTTGCCGATTCTTGAATTTCATCTATAAACAGTAATGTTTTGTCAATAGCATCATTAGAAATATTGTATTCTAAAAATAAGGCGTTTTTTATGGTAGAAACATCATCATAATCTTCAAAAAAACGAATGTCTTTTGCTTTTTCAAGATTTAGTGAAATCTGGTTTTTAAAGGTTTGCGAAAAATCATTGACCAATGTCGTTTTACCTACTTGCCTGGCACCTCTTATAATTAAAGGCTTTCTGTTGGAAGACTTTTTCCAATCTTCTAGGTGTCTAGTTATATGTCTATTAAAACTCAAAAAATATTTTTTGTATGAAAATAAAGGTAAAAATATTATTTTAATGTAACAAAATAAGGGTGTTTTTTAAATTTTTGTGTACTATAATAAAGGATACTATACATTATTAACTTATGTAAGAAGATATCGCTTTTATTGTGTTTTATGGTTTTTACTTCGGTTACCCCACCTCAATTCTTCTCTGAGTATTCTATCAACTCTAGATTGGTTTTGCTGCCGTCAATATTTACATAATCCAGTTTTACAAATCCATATTTAGGATTGAAATAGGCGATCAATTTAGTTTCACCCAGCCTGCTTTTGGCGTTTGCTTCAATTACGAAACATTCCATTTCGCCAATTTGTGTTTTTAACGTCTGTTTGTCAGTAATTTCATAGTCATACTTATTTTCTATTTGTCCTTCCCAAATTTTCCATCGCTTGTCCGACCAATGATCCCCTATCCTCAAACTCCAAGTCCATTTTGTCCCGATTTCATAGGGTGCTTTTATAAATGGAAATGGATTCAATTCTAAAATCATAAAGTATTTGTCTCGTGGTGGATGAATCCAAACGTTTGCCTCGTTTTCAATTGCTCCTGACATCGAATATTTCTTCAACATGCCATTTTTGTATATGAGAACCGTTTGATTATAGTCAGGAATATGTTTAGCCATTGGATTTCCATTGGCGACTTCAATTATTACCGATGCAATGGTTGTTGAATCCGTATTTTCAATTCCCACAAATGCCCAATTGCCCGAGTCTTTTTTTATTTTGAAAAGCTTGATTTTTCCATTAGGTGTTATATGCTCGAATTTGTATTTAAAGCTACTGCCTACTTTGTAGATACTATTATTGCGATTGTATTTATTCTCATCCACAATTGCTGAATCAAATTCCTCTACTAAAATTCCATTGTCATTTACCAAATCATACTCTTTTTTCGTCTTTTTAGGTTTGGATTGGCAGCTTATAATAGCGACGGATAGAAGAAAAATTAGAATATTTGACCCTTTCATAAACTTTGGTTGTTATTTGCTGCTTTATTTATCCTCCAAATTTTATTGAGTCAAGTGCCATTGGAAAAAATCTTTATTGAATATCCGTAATCATCCATTATTTATATGCAGGGCTTGATTTTTGGTAAATATTTTCATTTTGAAGGCAAATACTGCATATCAGGACTAGATCCTAATATTTCATTTACACTCCTAGCCTAATCTTTTTGTTCTTTGATGAGTGCTGAATCCCAACAGTAAGTTATTCATCGGCATAGAACAGATTTAAGGGGAGTATTGACGTATAAAAGTAGTAAAAAAACCAATCAAGCTAAAATTGACTTATTGTTAGCAAAAGACAGTAGTCACTATGGGGATTGCATAAGATGCTGTATTTTTACAGCACTGCATTATGAAATATCCACCACCACACCACCAAGAAGCCAATTTTGAGAATTGCGTCTATCTGGCAAAGGCTTTTCCTTTGGCTACTGTTATTTCTTCTTTGGAAGGCAGCATCTACAGCTCGCATATTCCGTTGGTATATCAAGAAAATGAAGGGCTTGGGGTTTTTGTGGGGCATCTAGATCGTTTCAATCCCCAATGGGAAAGCTTTCAAAAGGAATCATCTGTTACCCTGATTTTTCACGGGCCGGAGACCTATATCTCACCTGCTGTCTATCATTCCACTCAACTGCCTACATGGAATTATTTTAAAGCGCATTTTAAGGGAGTTCCCCGTTTGATTGAAGATCCTGAAAAGGTGAAAAAGAGCCTTATTGCCATGACGAAGGTACTGGAAGGAAGCGAACCACGCTATCGGCTAGAAGCTGACAACCCACGAATGGAAGCGGCTTTGGCTTATATCGTCGGTTTTGAAATTGAAATCACCGCTTGGGAGGGAAAACACAAAATCTCACAGGACAAGCACCAAAAAGATCGATCAGAAGCCCAAAAAGCCTTGGAAGATAAATATCCTGCCATGCAGGATATCATCCAAAACCTCTACGCACAACACCAAACTAGAACAACGTCAACTGACGAATCAACGCCTCCCAATCCATAGTTCCGTAGTTTCCGGAACTCATCATCAGTAGTACCGTATCTTGATAGTCCATAGACTGAAGTTGCTGATGCAGCGCTTCGGGCTGGGTAAAGACTTTTAAATTGGGATGCTGAAACGCCGCTTCAATACTTTCAACCGACAAGTCAGGACGGTTTTTGATTTTCAAGGCCGCAGGATCGTAAAAGATAAAGGCTTCATCAGCGGCATCCATAGTGTTTTGATAGGCTGGGATAAACTCAGGGTTCAAACTGCTATAGGTGTGCAATTCCAAACAGGCAAGTACTTTTTTGCTTTCAAACTGTTTTTTGACCGCTGCTGTGGTTGCCTGAACCTTGCTAGGTGCATGGGCAAAATCCTTAAAAAGCCAACTACTTTTCCCTTTAGCAAGACGTTCCAATCGTTTGGACGCCCCTCTAAAAGAAGGAATTGCCTCCATAAATGCTTCCTCGCTAACCCCTACCAACTGACAAATCCATAGGGCGGCTGACAGATTGGACATATTGTGTTCTCCAAAAACAGAAAGGGGAACGCCTCCTTCATCGGTTTGCAAATAGGTCACTCCTGCTTGGATCGTATGTTGTGCGGTAGTGTAAGAAGTCTTTTTTATGGTGTTTTGGCTGGCCAATGCCAATCGGCTAACAACTGGATCTTCACTGTTGTAAATCAACACCCCGCCTGGCTGAATGCTGGCTATAAATTTCTCAAACTGTTCAACATAGCTCGCATCTGTTGGAAATACATTCACGTGGTCTCGGGCAATTCCACTGATGACCGCCAAATGGGGTTCGTACCAAAGGAATTTTGAACGGGAATCGATGGGAGAAGAGAGATACTCGTCTCCTTCCAAGAGCACAAAATCATTGTCCTCGGTCAAATGCACTGCATTTTCATAGCCCTCCAATGCGGCTCCGATCATGTAATCGATCGGTACCTGATGGTAGTGAAGCACATGGAGAATCATGGCTGTGATGGTGGTTTTTCCATGGCTACCAGCAATAACAATCCGAGTTTTTTCTTGATTGATATGGTAGAGATATTCCGGATAGGAGTAAATTTTTAATCCCAATTCTTGGGCGCGAAGCAATTCGGGATTGTCTTTTTTGGCGTGCATTCCCAAAATAACAGCCGAAAGATCGGTGGTTATTTTTTCAGGGAACCATCCCATCTGTTCGGGGAGTAATCCGGCGGCTTTTAGTTTGCTTAGTGAGGGATCAAAAATAGTATCATCGCTGCCGCTTACGGTTTTTCCTTTTCGGCTCAATGCAATGGCCAAGCTATGCATGGCACTCCCACCAATAGCAATAAAATGTACTCTTTCTACCATTAAAGGGTTTGGTTTAATAGTTTCCATAAACCGTCTTTCAATTCTTGGAGCCCTTGTTGCGCCACGGACGAAATCATAAAGTGAGGCGTGTCTCCAAACTGCTCCTGCATTTCCTCTCGGTACTCGGCACGAAGCTCATCGTCTAGCAAATCACATTTGGTCAGTGCCACCACATAATCTTTATCTACCAATTCGGGATTGTAGGCAATCAGCTCTGCCCGTAGGGTATCAAAAGCTTTTTTGACATCTGAGGTGTCCGCCGGAATCATATAGAGCAAAATGGAATTGCGCTCAATATGACGTAAAAAGTAATGTCCCAAACCCTTTCCTTCAGAAGCCCCTTCAATAATCCCGGGGATGTCCGCCATGACAAAAGATTGAAAATCACGATAAGGCACGATTCCCAAGTTGGGTTTTAGGGTTGTAAATTCGTAATCGGCTATTTTGGGCTTGGCTGCTGTCAAACTGGCCAGTAAGGTTGACTTTCCTGCATTGGGAAAACCGACCAAGCCTACATCGGCTAGTACTTTAAGTTCTAAAGTGAGTTGTATCTCTGAACCTTCCAGCCCAGGTTGTGCATAGCGAGGCGTTTGTCGGGTGGCAGACTTAAAGTGCCAGTTGCCACGACCGCCCAGGCCGCCTTTGAGAAGTATCTCCTCTTGTTCCGTATCGGTGATTTCAAAAAGGACTTCTTGCGATTCGGCTTTCTTCACTACTGTTCCCAAGGGAACATCAATATATACGTCTTCGCCTTGGGCTCCGGAACTTCTGCTTTTACCTCCAGCCTCTCCGTGTCCAGCCCCAAAATGTCTTTTGAATTTAAAAGGATAAAGCGTCCATAGATTGGGATTTGCACGGATAATTACGTGTCCTCCTCGACCACCATCGCCACCGTCAGGGCCGCCCTTGGCTACAAACTTCTCACGGCGCAAGTGTGTAGAGCCGCTTCCTCCGTTACCAGACGCAACATGGAGTTTTACATAATCAACAAAGTTGCCTTCTGTCATATTGTGTTAAATGCTATCAATCAACGTTGTAAGACGTGCGCTGATTTCTTCTAAAGAGCCAATCCCGTCCACTGTATGGAATTTACCTTGGTCTTCGTAATACCGCTTCAAAGGGGCTGTTTTTTGGTTATACTCGTCAAAGCGATTTCTGATTTTCTGCTCGTCTTGGTCGTCCGAGCGACCGCTGGTTTCTCCTCTTTTCAGAAGTCTTTCAACCAAAATATCATCCGATGCTTCCAAGGCAATGGTTGCAGAAACGGCCAAATTGCGTCCAGTCAAAAAAGTATCTAAGGCCTCGGCCTGCGCTTTTGTTCTTGGAAAACCATCAAAAATAAATCCTTCCGCTTGAGGATTTTTCTCAACCTCTGCTTCTAACATATCAATCGTTACTTGGTCAGGCACCAAATCCCCTGCATCAATGTAGGATTGTGCCAGTTTGCCCAATGCCGTTTGGCTTTTTATGTTGTATCGAAACAAATCTCCCGTAGAAATGTGGAGTAAATTGTAGTTTTCCTTAAGCAGTGCGGCTTGGGTTCCTTTGCCCGCACCTGGTTTTCCAAAAAATACAAGTATTTTCATATCATATAAATCTGGGGCTAAGATATCCATTTTGTAGCCCAATTTTCTCATAGCGGAAAGATATCCGTATTTTTACCTCAAAATTAAGAATGAGCTTTTTTTCAAGTACCAAAACAATCGGTATTCTCGGCGGCGGACAACTGGGGAAAATGTTGCTCTATTGCACCCGCCAATGGGATGTCAGAACCCAAGTATTAGACCCTAGCTCCGAAGCTCCTGCTCGATTGGCTTGCGACTCCTTCCATATCGGCGATTTGATGGATTATCAAACCGTTGTTGCCTTTGGAGAATCGGTGGATATTCTCACTATTGAAATAGAAAATGTCAATATAGACGCTTTGAAAACCTTGCAAAAGAAGGGAGTTCAGGTTTATCCCCAACCGCAAGTACTAGAGCGCATTCAAAACAAATGCATCCAAAAAGAATTCTATCGGGAACACGCAATCCCAACCGCAGCTTTTGAAAATTTTGACTCCTTAGAAAATCTGAAACAAGCCGTTGTCAAAGGCACCCTTTCTTTTCCTTTTGTTTGGAAATCTAGCAGTTTTGGATACGATGGATACGGAGTACAGATCGTTCGTGGCAACAAGGACTTGGAAGAACTGAAAGACGGAGCCTGCCTTGTGGAAGACCTGGTGCCTTTCCAAAAAGAACTGGCTGTGATGGTTTGCCGACGTCCGCAGGGTGAGATCAAAGTTTACCCTCTGGTGGAAATGGAATTTCATCCAACGGCCAATCAAGTGGAATATGTATTGTGTCCTGCCCAGGTTTCTTCCGAAATCGAGACCAAAGCCACCGAAGTAGCACAAAAAGTTTCTGAAAAATTCAATCATGTCGGCTTGTTGGCCGTGGAATTATTTCTCACCCAAGAAGGAGAAATTCTAGTCAATGAAGTCGCCCCGAGACCACACAACAGTGGACACTATACCATCGAAGCGGCCTATACGTCCCAATTCGAGCAGCACATCCGCGCCATTCTGGATTTACCGCTTGGAAATACGGCTAACAAAGTCAGTTCGGTTATGGTCAACCTCGTAGGAAAAGAAGGACATCGAGGGCCTGTGCACTATAAAAACATAGATCACATCCTTGCAATGGATGGGGTATCTCCTCATATTTACGGAAAAAAAGAAACACGTCCCTTTCGAAAAATGGGTCATGTGACCATCGTTCATCCCCAATTGACACACGCACGACAACTGGCAGAACAAGTAAAAGAATCTATCGAAGTAATTAGCAAATAATATGGCAACAGTAGGAATTATCATGGGCAGTCAATCAGACCTTCCCGTAATGCAAGAAGCAATTGACATCCTAACAGTGTTTGGGATTTCCGTTGAAGTGGATATTGTATCTGCACACCGTACCCCTGAAAAATTAATGACCTATGGACAAACCGCACACCAACGCGGCATTGCAGTGATCATAGCTGGAGCAGGTGGCGCAGCGCATTTACCCGGAATGATCGCAGCGATCAGTCCGCTTCCTGTTATTGGGGTGCCTGTCAAATCCAGAAACTCTATTGACGGTTGGGACTCCATCCTATCCATTCTTCAAATGCCCGGTGGGGTACCCGTAGCCACGGTAGCTCTGGACGGAGCAAAAAATGCAGGTATATTGGCTGCACAAATCCTTGGCAGCAGCGATACTGACCTGCAACAAAAAATGATTGATTACAAAAAAGCACTTGCCGACAAAGTGCATCAAAGTGCCAAAAACCTAAATAACTAAGCATTGAACAACCCGCTTTTACACCCCTTTGAGACCCTACATCAAGCCGCTCCTTTTTCTGCTATTGAAACCCAGCATTTTCTTCCTGCACTCCAAGCAGCCATAACACAAGCTCAGGAAGAACTGGAAGCATTGGTAGGTCAAACAGAACCGCCCAACTTCGAGAATACTATTGAACGCCTCGATTCTCTGGGTGAGCTTCTTGACCGGAATGCCGCCTTACTCTATAACTTGAATGCGGCAGAAACCACTCCAGAACTTCAAAAAGTCACTCAAGAAGCGGCACCCCTGTTGAGTAATTTTCAAAACACACTTCGTTTGGATCCTCGCCTGTTTGAACGAATAAAACATGTACACGAGCACACTGACAAGGCACTGCTCACCAAAGAGCAACAGACTCTACTTGAGAAACAATACAAAGGATTTACTCGCAATGGCGCGCTTCTAAACAGCGAACAAAAAGAACAACTCCGAAAAATTGATACTGAGTTGGCTCAATTGTCACTTACTTTTGGCGAGCACGTATTGGCCGACACCCAAAACTATTCCCTTCACCTCACCGATGCCAATGACTTGAAGGGGCTTCCCCAAGCGGTAATCGATGCCGCAGCAGAAACGGCTCAACAAAGAGCACTAGACGGCTGGTTGTTTACGCTAGATTATCCCAGCTATGTGCCTTTTATGACCTATGCCGAAAACCGAAGCTTGCGAAAAGAGTTGGCCACCGCTTTTGGAAAAAAAGGGTTTCAACACAATGAAAACAACAACACAGCAATTCTTTTAAAGATTGTTCGTTTGCGAAAAAAACGTGCCCAGCTATTAGGTTATCCCTCCCATGCCGCTTTTGTATTGGAAGAACGAATGGCGCAATCCGAAACACAGGTTCGTTCTTTTTTGGAATTGTTAAACGAAAAAGCAAATCCTGTTGCAGCAAAAGAGTGGCAAGCACTTGAAACTTTGGCCAAAGAACATTTGCAAGGAGCCACCATCCAAAAATGGGATACCGCCTTTCTAACGGAAAAATTAAAGCAACAACAGCTTGAATTGGATGAGCAAAAGCTGAAGCCCTATTTTGAGCTCGATAGAGTACTCCAAGGGCTTTTTCACATTATAGGAGAATTATATGGATTGAATTTCAAAAGGTCCGATGCCTTTGAAGGTTATCATACTGATGTACACACCTATGAAGTGTATCGGAATTCAGGTGATTTTGTTGCTTTGTTGTATATGGATTTTTTCCCAAGACCCGGAAAAAGAAACGGTGCTTGGATGACCTCTTTCGTCTCCCAGAAAAAAGGAAGACGTCCGCATGTGTCAGTGGTTTGTAATTTCACTCCACCCACCGAAAAAGCACCTTCTCTGTTAACCTTCCAAGAGGTCACTACTTTATTTCACGAGTTTGGACATGCGCTGCATGGCATGCTCGCCGACACCGTCTATAGTGGATTGAGTGGCACCAGTGTTTATTGGGATTTTGTAGAGCTTCCAAGTCAATTAATGGAAAATTGGTGTTATGAGGGTCAAGCCCTAAAACGCTTTGCGCAACACTATCAGACAGGCGAATCACTTCCCGAAGAAGCCATTGAGAAGCTAAAAAAAACAGCTCAATTCCAACAAGGACTTCAAACCTTACGTCAATTGAGTTTTGCCCTGTTGGATTTATCCTACCATGGAGAAAAAGCGGACACCATAGAAGACGTCAAGAAACATGAATTGGACGTACTGGCTTCCTTTCAGAAAACACCCGATGTTGCAGAGAATACATTAAGTACTGCCTTTTCACATATTTTCCAAGGGGGCTATTCTGCTGGCTACTACAGCTATAAATGGGCTGAAGTACTCGATGCCGATGCGTTTGAACATTTTAAGCAGCATGGCATTCTAAACCCCAAAGTGGCGCAAGATTTTGCCGACACCATACTATCCAAAGGGGGTACGGAACACCCCATGGAACTTTATAAAAAGTTTCGCGGAAAAGAACCCTCTGTTAATGCACTCCTGGAACGGAGCGGTTTACTTAGTTGAGGAAATACCAAGTGAGAAAAAGCCACAAGATCGGAATGGCTTCGACCCAAAAACTGGCATAATAGGCTCCTTGGGACGTTCGGGCCGCCAAAAGTGCGATAATTAATACTGAATGTATCAGCAAACTTACCATGGGAGGTTGCCATTGTGCGATCAACGCAAAGAGCCCCACAATGACAAGCAATAAAACACCTATCCAACGGGTTTTGGATACCCCAAACCGCTGCGGCCAAGTCCGTAAGCTCGGAGCATCAGAATCCAAATCACGTATTTCAAACGGCAGCGTGGCACATATCACAAATACCCATCGATGTGCTACGACAGAAAACGCAAAAAGAGTATCTATATATTCATGCGCGACTGGTAAATAGCCTGTAAAAACACTCCATACTAAAGCAACCCAATAAATTTTTATTTTTTGTTTGTTCCGAAGGTTATTCCTTCCTTTTTGAAGTGGAAAAGCATAAAAAAGCACCAATATCCCCAAAACCAAAAACACCAATTGTTGTTCCCATGACAGTGTCCAAAACAAAAGGGCCACTGTAGCGGTTGCCATGAGTGTCAGAGCTTGATAACGAACAGGTATATAAAAAATCACCCCTTTTTGCCAACCGTATTTTATGGTATTGTATCCCAAAAGAGTGGCGGCAAACACAAAAACATAAATACTTTGTTCAAGAGCTATTTCGAACTGAAAAGAAGTCACTGCTACAAGAGAAATTACGGCAAATCCTACATGAATACTGGACTGAATATAGGCTTCAAAAAGGGATCGAATTCCGCTCATCGCTACAAAAGTATTCAAAGCTGTTGATAACTCCCCCTAAGCATTGAAAATTTATCGCCTTTGTAGCTTCTTTTTTTAAGGATATATCTACTAAAAACATTTAATTTTGAAGCCATAAAATATTTCTTAAATGCATCCTGATACTTTTGAAAGCCGGCACATAGGGCCCAATGAACAAGAAATAAAAAAAATGCTTCAAAAACTCCAACTCAACAGTGTGGAGGAACTTATTGCACAGACCATTCCTGAAGCCATTCGACTGAAGGAACCGATGCAACTCCCCGAAGGAATTTCGGAGCATCAATTCCTAAAGGAAATACAAAAACTCGCTAATGAAAATCAGCTTTTCGATTGCTACATTGGACTGGGATATCACCCAGCCATCACTCCTGCAGTCATTCAACGAAACATCTTAGAAAATCCCGGTTGGTACACCGCTTACACTCCCTATCAAGCAGAGATCGCTCAAGGACGATTGGAAGCCATCTTTAATTTTCAAACCGTTGTTTGTGATCTAACGGGGCTGCCAATTGCCAATGCCTCTCTTTTAGATGAAAGTACTGCAGCAGCTGAAGCCATGACCCTTTTATATGCGGTACGCAATAGAGATCAAAAAAAACAAAACAGCTGTAGGTTTTTCGTCGATGCGGAAGTATTGCCTCAAACCCTATCTCTTCTCCAAACGCGATCGGAGCCCCTCGGAATTGAATTGGTTGTAGGGGCACCTGAAGAGGCGGCATTATCAGAAGCCTATTTTGGAGCACTGATACAATACCCTGGCAAATCTGGGCAGATCCCTGATCTTAAAAACCATATAGACCGCTTTAATTCCTTTGGGATTAAGGTCGCTGTTGCCGCCGATATTCTTTCGTTACTTCTTCTTGAAGCTCCTGGCAAACTGGGGGCGGAAGTGGTGGTGGGTTCCACCCAACGCCTTGGAATTCCATTGGGCTATGGTGGACCGCACGCAGCTTTCTTTGCCACTCTTGAGGATTATAAGCGTCATGTTCCAGGACGAATCATTGGTCAAACACGAGACACCGATGGCAAACCTGCTTTACGTATGGCATTGCAAACCCGTGAACAACACATCAAAAGAGATCGTGCCACCTCTAATATTTGTACCGCTCAAGTACTGCTTGCAGTCATGGCTGGTATGTATGCCGTCTATCATGGTCCCAAGAGACTGCGTTCTATTGCCCTTCACATTCACCAAACAGCTGTTCGATTGGAACAGCACCTAGAACAACTCGGATTTCAACAACACAACCGTTATTTTTTTGACACTTTGTTGGTGGAAGCCCCTCGAAACACATTGGAACCGATTGCGCTAGAACATCACGTCAACCTGAATTATGTAAGCGATACGCAAGTCAGTATTTCACTAAACGAATGCACTGACAAGGAAGCCCTTCAAAAACTTATTTCAGTGTTTGAGTCTGCTGCTGGAAAAAAAGCAACCTCATTCGCAGATAAAAATACCGTCCTATTACCCGAAGAAATGATTCGGGAGGTAGACTATCTCAGTCATCCCGTTTTCAATTCCTACCATTCGGAAACAGCACTGATGCGCTACATCAAGCAACTGGAACGAAAAGACCTGGCACTCAATCACTCTATGATTTCGCTCGGTTCCTGCACGATGAAACTAAATGCAGCCGTGGAGATGCTGCCCTTAAGTTGGTCTCAGTGGAATGGTCTTCACCCATTCGTACCTGTATCACAAGCCCAAGGCTATCAGAAGATCTTGACCGTCCTTGAAAAGCAACTCAACGAAGTAACGGGATTTGCTGCCACCTCACTGCAACCCAACTCCGGAGCACAAGGAGAATATTCAGGGCTTATGGTAATACGTGCATATCACCAATCACGTGAAGATATCCATCGAAATATCTGTTTGATTCCTGCTTCCGCACATGGAACCAATCCCGCCTCTGCTGTCATGGCAGGAATGAAAGTGATTGTGACCAAAACAGATGCACAAGGGAATATTGATTGGGAAGACATCTCTGAAAAAGCAGCACTCCATTCTGAAAACCTTGCTGCTTTAATGATCACCTACCCCTCTACCCACGGAGTTTTTGAAAGTAAAATTCAAGAAATCACAGACCTTATTCACAAGTATGGAGGGCAAGTTTATATGGATGGAGCGAACATGAACGCACAAGTAGGGTTAACCAGTCCTGCTAAAATCGGTGCAGATGTATGCCATCTTAATCTCCATAAAACTTTTGCTATTCCTCACGGTGGGGGTGGACCAGGCGTCGGACCCATCTGTGTAGCGGAGCACTTAGCTCCTTTTTTACCCACCAATCCCGTGATTGAAACTGGAGGAAAGCAAGGAATCACTGCAATTTCAGGTGCTCCTTGGGGATCTGCCCTAGCCTGTCTCATTTCGTACGGGTATATCCGTATGTTAGGTGCACAGGGCCTAACAAAATCCACTGAGATTGCCATACTCAATGCTAACTATATCAAAAAGCGTCTTGAAGGCGCCTTCGAGGTCTTATATGCGGGTGAAAACGGACGGGCTGCACATGAATTGATTATCGATTGTCGTGATTTCAAAACTTCTCAAATTGAGGTTACTGACATCGCTAAACGATTGATGGATTATGGTTTTCATGCACCTACAGTTTCATTTCCTGTAGCAGGCACTATGATGATTGAACCTACAGAAAGTGAAAACATTGAGGAAATAGATCGTTTTTGTGAAGCCCTCATTTCCATTCGAATGGAAATACAAGCCATTGCAAATGATTCATCGTACTTAGAATTGTTAAAAAACGCACCCCATACGCAAGAAATGATCACCAGTGACGATTGGTCGTTTCCTTACAGTCGAAAAATTGCCGCTTTCCCACTCCCTTTTGTTGCTGAAAACAAGTTTTGGCCCGTTGTTAGGAGGGTAGATGAAGCCTTTGGGGATCGTAATTTAATATGCAGCTGTACCCCTGTCGAATCATACATAGAATGATGATTAACAGATTTTTAATTATTTATTTAATTTAAAAAAAATACCCTTGGACATCGTAGCGTTTTTTGTCTTCATTTGGGGCTATCCTCCTAAAACCAAGAAATTCGCCAGTGTATTATGAAAGTGAAAATCATTGGAACTGGGGCACACATACCCAGTCAAGAGTATACCAACACCCAATTCCTTCGCAACGACTTCTTCGATGCGAATGGCGAAGCTATCCCTAGTAAAAACGAGGAGATTATTGAGAAATTTACCTCGATTACAGGAATTAGAGAACGAAAATACACCCAACCTTCTCTGAATTCTTCTGATCTTGCCACAGAGGCGGCTAAAAAAGCGATTGAGGATGCACAGATTGATCCAGAAACCTTGGATTATATCATCCTTGCTCAAAACGTTGGAGATATCACAAACCAATCCGACCAACCCGATGCATTGCCCAGTGTGGCTTCTCGGGTCAAAGCTAATTTAGGCATCAAAAACCCGAAATGCGTTGCCTATGACATCATCTTTGGATGTCCTGGATGGGTAGAGGGAATGATTCAAGCCAATGCTTTTATAAAAGCAGAAATGGCCTCTCGCTGTTTGGTGATTGGATCCGAAACCCTATCACGCGTTACAGACCCTCACGATAGAGATTCCATGATCTATGCTGATGGTGCTGGCGCTACTATTGTTGAGAAAACGGATTCGAGCGCAGGAATTCTATCGCATGCAAGCTGCACCTACACCGCCGATGGAGAGGTTGATTTTATTTTTATGGGAACATCTAATAAACAAACGGACGACCCCACCAAATTTATCAAAATGCAAGGTCGCAAGGTCTATGAGTTTGCGCTGACCAATGTGCCTACTGCAATGAAAGAATGTCTTGACAATGCAGGAGTAGCCATCGGTGATCTTAAAAAAATATTCATCCATCAAGCGAACCTAAAAATGGATGAAGCGATTGTCAAAAGGTTTTTTAGACTCTACAAAACAACGGCTCCCGAGGATATTCTTCCCATGAATATTGAGACCTATGGAAACAGTTCGGTTGCCACAGTTCCAACCCTTTACGATTTGGTACGCAAAACAAATTTCCAAAATCACCAAGTAAACGAAGGGGACATTATTCTTTTTGCCAGTGTAGGAGCTGGAATGAACATCAACGCCATTACATATCGAGTGTGATTTAACGCGGCAATACCGTATTAAATCCTTAATTTTGAGTAACTGTTAAGCTAAGTTAACTTCTGTCCGTTAGAGACAAGAAGTCATTTCGCACAGCCAAAAATCAGTACCCATCGACATGACTAAAGCGAAACTTCAACACTTTACCTGCTTCTAATAGATGAAACTGTTTACGCACATTGGCCGCTATTTTCTTATGCTCCAAAGAATTTTTGAAAAGTTCACAAAGTGGTCTATTTTGAAAAAACTCATTCTTACGGATATCGACACGCTGATCATTCGCTCCATGGGAATTGTTTCATTTATCTCGTTTTTTGTAGGTGGTGTTGTGGCTATCCAAACCGCCTTAAACATGGAAAATCCGCTTTTACCCAGGAATCTAATGGGTTTTGCCACAAGACAATCTGTTATTTTGGAATTTGCACCCACCTTTATCTCTGTGATTATGGCTGGAAAGGTTGGCTCTTATATCACTTCAAGCATTGGAACCATGCGAGTTACTGAACAAATTGATGCGCTTGAAGTAATGGGTATTAACACCTATAACTATTTGATTTTCCCAAAGATTGTTGCACTTTTATTCTACCCTTTTGTGATTACCATTGCAATGTTTCTAGGGGTGTTCGGGGGGTATGTCGCCTGCGTTTACGGAGGCTTTTCTTCTAGTGAAGAATTTATCGAAGGGATTCAAATGGACTTTATCCCTTTTCATGTAACCTATTCTTTTGTCAAAACATTTTTGTTTGCGCTACTACTGGCAACCATTCCCTCCTATCATGGCTACTTTCTAAAAGGAGGTGCCTTAGATGTTGGAAAAGCAAGCACTACTTCTTTTGTCTGGACAAGTGTTGCCATCATTGTTGTGAATTATATCATCACCCAAATCCTTTTGACCTGATATGATCCAAGCTTCTAAAATATATAAATCATTCAAGGATACGCCCGTTCTAAAAGACGTATCTGCTTCTTTTGACAAGGGAAAAACAAACCTCATCATTGGGCAAAGTGGATCTGGGAAAACGGTGTTTTTAAAATGCCTACTAGGTCTCCATGGAATCGATCAAGGAAGCATTAGTTATGACGGGACTGAATTGGATAAAATGACCCCGCAAGAACGAATCCAACTACGCCAGGATATCGGTATGGTATTCCAAGGCAGCGCTCTGTTCGATTCTATGTCAGTCGAGGAAAACATCATGTTTCCCATGCAGATGCTGACCAACAAAAGCGAGGGCGAAATTCGAGATCGAGCCAATACGGTCATCAATCGCGTGAATTTGATTGATGCCAATACCAAGCTCCCCTCGGAAATCTCTGGAGGAATGCAAAAGCGAGTGGCTATTGCACGAGCCATTGTCATGAATCCCAAGTATTTATTCTGCGACGAACCCAACTCAGGATTAGACCCCAAGACTTCCATCATTATTGACAATTTGATTCAAGAAATCACTGAGGAATATCAGATCACTACAGTAATCAATACGCATGACATGAACTCAGTCATGGAAATTGGCCAAAAGATTATTTTCCTGGAAAATGGCACCAAGGCTTGGGAGGGCGACAAAGAAGAAATATTCAGTACCGACAATAAATCGGTAAGTGACTTTGTCTATTCTTCCAAACTATTCAAAAGAGTTCGAACGGCTTATTTAAACAAGAGAAAGGATTAAGGTTTTTTCCATTCAGCCCGAGCAGCACTCCCTAACTTTTTAATGTCTTGATCGCTACTTTTAGGTAAAATCATCAGTACGGAATTGTTTTCTACAACAATATAATCTTTTAAGCCTACTAGTAACACCTTTTTTTCAGCACTTGTTTTTATGAGATTACCCGAAGCATCTTCTGCAAACAACTGAGCATTGATTACCGCATTACCTTGATCATCCTGATCGGTTTCTGAATGCAGTGCTGACCAACTGCCCAAATCGTTCCAATCAAAACGAGCGGGGATTACTTTCACCCATGGAGAACGTTCAAGAATTGCATAATCAATAGAAATTTCTTTGGCTAAAGGGAATTGGGATTGGATATAAGACACTTCTTTGTTGGTATTCCAAATTGATGCGTCTGAAAACAATTGGCACATCTCTGGCTCGTAGGCTTCAAAAGCTTTCAAAATGGCGTCTGCACTCCAGACAAAAATCCCAGCATTCCAAAAATACGCTCCATCAGTCACATATCTTTCTGCTGTTTTCAAATCTGGCTTTTCGGTAAATTCTTCTACAGCAGCCAATGATGCACTATTCTCCGATTTGATGTAGCCATACCCAGTAGCAGGGTGACTGGGTCGAATACCAAAGGTAATAAGGTTATCGGCATTGGAATGCTTAAATGCATCCATCATATCTTTCTGAAAGGCCTGCTCATCGCGGATTAGGTGGTCACTAGGGGCTACCAGTATTTTTGCCGAGGGATTTTGCGAATGTATTTTTTTAACTCCCATCAAAACACAGGGAGCTGTATTCCGCTGAACAGGTTCACAAAGCAACTGTCCTTCCATAAGAGTTGGAAGTTGTTCCAAAATAATGGAACGGTACTGTTCCGTGGTCAAAAAATAAATATTGGATTCTGGAATAAAAGCAGCGATACGTTTAAAGGTTTGTTGCAACAGGCTCTGACCCGTTCCAGTCAAATCTAAAAACTGCTTTGGATATTCTGGAGTGCTTTCGGGCCAAAATCGGCTCCCAATCCCTCCAGCCATAATCAGTGCATAATGATCCTTATTCATCGCTTTCCATTTCTAATTTTCCATAGTCTTTTCCCCATTCCGATCAAGTCTTTGCACTGCCGCATGTGGACTGACTAAATATTTTTTTTGGGTACTTATTTCGACACACTCAAAACGTTTTCTTCGCTGCTGCCCCCGAATAAATTTTCTCCCATTAGGCAAGACAAAAGCTTCTCCGAGATTCAATTCAAAGATATAGGTTTTATCAGGATTCAAGTCAAAACGATTTAGAGCTCGTACCAAATGAAAATCAGTATCGGTGGCTGCTTTGGGATTTTTGAAGTGTTTTGCCAAAAAAGGGAGCAGTGCGTCAGGAAACACCTCTGGGTGCAATAAGGGCATCATAAGGTCTTTATATACTTGCTTCCATTCTCTTCCGTGAGGCTTAATTTGGAAGCCATGAGTCTCAAAAGCAATATAATGAGCAATTTCGTGAATGAGCGTTATTAGAAAACGATAGGGGTTTTCGGTTTCGTTAAGCGTTATTTCATGCTTTCCATCCATTCGCTTACGGTAGTCTCCATGTTTACTCAAGCGTTTTCGAGTAATCTTCACCGCAATGGGAAGGGGTGTCAAAAGCCCTTTCACATAGGCCTGTGACGCTTCTGGAATGGCATCGAAAATAGTTGTCATAACTACTAAGGCGTGCTATTGGCTACAGGCAAGACTTTTCCATTATAAAACTGGTGTCCCTGACAAGTGAAATTCAGAATATAAGCCGCCATCTGAGCCGCAGTGGTTGGAGCCTTATAATCGGGAAAAGCTTCTTCTAGCATTTCTGTTTGCACTGCTCCCAATGCTAGGGCATTGAAAGCAGGCCCTGTTTCTTTATATTCTTCGGCCCATAATTCTGTCAATGTGATTACAGCACCTTTACTGCTACTATAGGCGGCCAGGCCGGGAAATTTAGAACTGCCTTGAATTCCTCCCATGCTGGAAATAGAGACCACATGGCCCGAGGTGGACATAAAGGGAAGGCTCTGCCGGGTCAACTCAGCCAAACCAAAAACATTTACCTGATAGACGGACTGAAAGACCTCCCAAGTCGTTTCTGAAAAAGGGGTGTTTTGTAAGGCACCCGCATTGTTTACCAAATAATCAATTGTCTGATTTTCCTGCTGTAAATAATCGATATAGGGTTGCAGACTGGCAGGATTGGAAAGATCCACAGAAAAGCTAACCAGGTCGAGTTTTTCTAATGGACGTATATTTCGAGACAAGGCAATAACGCGTAAGCCTTGTTCTTGTGCCAATCGACACAATTCTAAACCGATACCCCTACTCGCACCACTTACAACAATTGTTTTCATCTATCTAAGAAATGTAAGTAACTAATAGCAAGGAATTAATCATTTGTTTTTTGATACCTTTCATAATAATGGAATTATTCAATTCCTTTAAAAATCACTTCTCGATCATTCACATCCTTAGACAGGTTTTCAAATAATAAGCTTCTGATTTCCAAAGTATTCACAGGGCTTCTTTCCAGCGCTTGCAAATAGCTTTTTTCATCTAACTCACCTACCTAGGAAACGAGCATTGTTATGGGATTCTCAATAAATCCTCTAAGCGTTTGTAAAAATTGAGCTCCTGTAGCACCATCCACTGTTCTGTGGTCACAAGCCAAGGTTAACTTCATGGTATTCCCAACCACTATATTACCGTCTTTGACGACCGGTTTTTGAACAATACTTCCTACCGAAAGAATTGCGGAGTTCGGCTGATTGATGATGGATGTAAATTCCTGAATTCCAAACATCCCCAGATTGGATACCGTAAAGGTACTCCCATCCATTTCTTGCGGTGTCAATTTCTTACTACGTGCACGAGAGGCAAAATCTTTTACCTGAACACCAATATGTGGAAGAGCCAATTCGTTGGCAAACTTCAATACTGGTACTACAAGGCCGTCTTCAACAGCAACGGCTACACCCACATGAACGTGGTGATTGTGAACAATTCGATCGTCGTACCACTGCGAATTTACCTCTGGATGGGCTTTAAGCGCCATTCCAACTGCTTTGATTACAATGTCATTAAATGAAATCTTCGTGTCCGGCAAACTATTATACTGGGTACGAAACGAGATGGCAGCATCCATATCAAATTCAACCCCTAAATAATAATGCGGTGCTGAGAATTTAGACGCAGAAAGACGCTTTGCAATGGTCTTTCTCATTTGACTGTTGGCCAATTCGGTGATTTGCTCCACTCCTGTTGGCTGTTGCATTGACATGGCACCTCCTCCTTGGAAACTTTCAATATCTCTTTTGACAATACGACCATGATCTCCAGTTCCTTGAACGCGAGATAAGTCAATTCCTTTGTCGGCAGCCATTTTCTTCGCCAGAGGAGAAGCTACCACTCTACCATTAGAAACAGGATTTGCTACGGGGGTAGCAATCGTTGTTTTTTCAGGAGTTGGAGCGGGTGTGGCAACCTTTGCCGGAGCTGGGGCCACGGCTGATTTTTCTTCTACGGGAGTTGCGGCACTGTCTTGCGCTTTGGCTGTAGCTACTACAGCAGCGACATCAGTACCCTCTGGACCAATAACAGCAAGTACACTATCCACAGGAGCCGACTCACCTTCCTGAATCCCTACATAAAGTAATTGCCCAGAATAAAACGATTCGAATTCCATGGTGGCTTTGTCCGTTTCGATCTCAGCAAGGATATCGCCTTCTTCTACAGCATCCCCAACTTTCTTCAACCAAGTGGCTACGGTTCCTTCCTCCATGGTATCACTCAATCGAGGCATACTAATCACCTCAACTCCATCTGGAATCGGGGCCTGAGCTTCTGAATTTGCAGGAACTTCAACTACCTCGGCTGCTGGGGCTGCTGCTTCTGACGCAGGGGTCCCTCCAGAAAGAAGTCCTGAAATATCTTCGCCTTTTTCGCCAATAATGGCTAAAAGAGTATCTACAACTGCGGTTTCCCCTTCTTGGATTCCAATATGCAATAACTCTCCTTCGTAAAAGGCTTCAAACTCCATCGTTGCTTTATCCGTTTCGATCTCTGCAAGAATATCTCCTTCTTGAATCGCATCTCCTACTTTTTTGAACCATTGTGCTACGGTTCCTTCCTCCATTGTATCGCTCAATCGAGGCATGTTAATCACTTCTGCCATCTACTGTATTTTATGCTTTATAAATGGATAATCATTTTGTTCATATACTGCGTCATACATCACTTGTTTTTCTGGAAAGGGTGATTCTTCGGCAAATTTTTCACATTCAGCAACGCGTGCTTTGATGTCTTTACTTATCACATCTAAGGCTTCTTGAGTAGCGTACTTTTTTTCCAAAATAATATCCTTTACTTGTGTAATAGGATCAATTTTTCGATAGTCTTCTACTTCTTCTTTGGTACGGTAGTGCTGAGCATCAGACATCGAGTGACCTCGATAACGATAGGTTTTCATTTCCAAAAAGGAAGGCCCTTTTCCTGAACGTGCATGTTGTATGGCTTTGTCCATGGCTTTTGCAACAGCCACAGGATCCATTCCGTCAACGGGCTCACAGGGCATTTCATAGCCCAGACCGAGTTTCCATATTTCTTGATGACTGGCTGTTCTGGCTACAGATGTTCCCATGGCGTATCCGTTATTCTCTACCACAAATACAACGGGTAATTGCCATAGCGTTGCCAAATTCAATGTCTCATGAAGAGATCCTTGTCGAACCGCACCGTCTCCCATATAACAAAGGGTAACATTATCTCTTTTGAAATACTTGTCTCCAAAAGCCATTCCGGCTCCAAGAGGAATTTGTCCTCCTACGATCCCATGTCCTCCAAAAAAATTAAATTCTTTTGAAAAAATGTGCATCGAACCTCCAAGTCCCATTGAGGTTCCTGTGGCTTTGCCGAAAAGTTCTGCCATAATACGCTTGGGATCTACTCCCAATCCGATGGGTTGCACGTGGTTTCTATAGGCCGTAATCATACGGTCTTTTCCAATCTCCATGGCGTGTAATGAACCTGCCAATACCGCCTCCTGACCGTTGTATAAATGCAGAAATCCTCTTACTTTTTGCTGTATGTAAACCGAAGCTAATTTGTCTTCAAACTTGCGCCAAAAGAGCATGTCTTCATACCATTTCAAATAGGTCTGCTTGGTAATTTTCTTCATAAATCCTGTTGGATAGGTTACAATTCAATTTGTACACAAAAATAGTTAATTAATTCTAGATTGGGCTTCGTAAATTCATTCCTCTTCCGGAACCACAATTCCAGACAGCAAATCAAAACTCAAAGAGAAGCGAAGTGTGTTTTCAAGTGGACTTCGAACGGATGAAGTGGAAAACAGATAGGAGATATCTACCTGCATCTGATTGATTAAAAGTCCAGCTCCAAAAGTCACAAATCGGCGCGCTCCTTTTTCTTTGCTTTCATTGAAATATCCGGTGCGGAGCGCTAGGACGTTTTGGAATTGGTATTCCAACCCTGTTGCCCAAGTAATTTCTTTAAGTTCTTCCGAAAATCCATCTTGAGCATCGTTAAATGAATCAAACACCCCTTGAAGGAAATTCACATCGGGTTGGGCATAAACCAGTATTCCAGCATCGTTTGTAGTGGCAACTGGTGAAGGCACCAGGAGTTTATTGAATTCAACATTTAAACTTATGGAGGAATTACGATCAAAAATCCAATCGGCACTTGTCCCTAGTTTGAGGTTGGTTGGAAGAAAGTTTTTCTGCCCCCCAATGTCATAAACCAACCGAGGGCCTATATTAGAAATATTGACTCCACTTCGGAATTGCATACTATTATTACCTACTTTCCGAACATCGGACTGATAATATGCTGCTAAATCTACCCCTAAAGTATTGGCTGAAGCAGCATCCAAATCAGAGGTGATTTTTAAATCCGAACGAATGTATCGGCCCGCCACTGCCATTGCAAATTGATCACTCAATTTTAATGAATACGACAAATCAAGGGTCAATTCGTTGGGACGCTCTACCCCTTGATTGATTATGGTTCCAGAATTCACTTCATTAAACTGAATATCACCAAGACTAAAATATTTTAAACTCCCACCCCAGGCTCCTCGTTCACCGATTTTCCGGTAATAGGTTAGATTCCCTAAAAAGATATCATTAACGAGTTTGCTCAAATATGGGGTATAGCTCACACCGATTCCTTTTTCTATATCATTAAAAGGATATTTTGCAGGATTCCATTGTTGGGAATATGCGTCAGGGGTCGTCGCCACACCCAAATCACCCATCCCAGCCGCACGCGCATCAGGAGTAATAAGCAAAAAGGGAACACCAGTGGTGATTACCCTTTCATTGTTTTGTCCCATGAGCCAGTTTGTTGATGCTAAAACCAAGAATAGTCCGCAATAAAACAAAAAACGATGTGTCCGATACATAAATTTAAAACGCGTTTTTTACTCTTTTCGTGTGTGAATTTTGGCAAATATGTAGGTTTTTTTCACATTTCTCTAATTCTTACATAATAAGTAGGTAATTCCTACGTTATCGAAGTAACGATTTGATTTCCACAAAATGTTTGTGAAGTAAATCCTATATTTGTAGTAGTACTATGCGCATGAACACAACATACCTTAGAACGTTAATAGGCCTAACATTTACTGCCCTCCTAGTGAGCAGCTGTGGTAAAAACAATGTATCAAGAGGTACTGGCTGGTCCATTAACTCCAAAAGTGGAGGATTTCAATACAATACAGACTTTGAAGAACAAGAAACAGGACCCGGTCTCATCTTTATCGAAGGTGGTACTTTTACGAAGGGTCAGGTTCAGGACGACGTCATGCATGATTGGAATAACACACCAACTCAGCAACACATAATGTCTTTTTACATAGACGAAACCGAAGTCACCAATCTGATGTATAATGAGTATTTGAATTGGTTGGAAACGGTATTCCCTACTAAAAATCCTGATTATAAATTGATTTACGAAGGAGCCCTTCCTGACACATTGGTTTGGCGAAACACGCTTGGTTATGTGGAAGAACTCACAACCAACTACCTTCGTCACCCAGCTTATGCTGAATATCCTGTTGTAGGAGTCAACTGGTTGCAATCAGTTCAATATGCCGAATGGCGTTCTGACCGAGTGAACGAATTCATCTTGGAGCGCGAGGGCTTTGTCAAAAAAGATGTCCGGTTCAACGAAGTAGACCCTAACAGTACTTTCAATACCGAAACCTATCTTCAACGCCCAGATGTTTCCTATGGAGGGAAAACCGATAGTTTAAGTGAAAATAATACCCCGCTTATCAATTCCGGTAAGCGCGGTACAGTTAAAAAAGACACGGCTACAATCAACAATTATGCGAAAATCGAAAATGGACTTTTCCTTTTATCCTATCGCCTGCCCACCGAAACTGAGTGGGAATATGCGGCCTTAGCCATGGTTGGTGATCGTGAATACAACACCTACAGAGGGAAGAAAAAATACCCTTGGTCTGGTGAGTACACCCGATCTAGTGATCGCCGAAGAGAAGGAGACCAATTGGCCAACTTCAAATTTGGAAAAGGAGATTACGGCGGAATTGCTGGATGGTCTGATGACGGAGCTGACATTACGATTCAAGTAAAGTCATACCCACCCAATGACTTTGGAATTTATGATATGGCCGGAAACGTTGCCGAATGGGTAGCCGATGTTTATCGCCCCATTGTAGACGACGAATACAGTGACTTCAATTATTACCGTGGTAATGTGTATACCAAAAGTGTTATCGGAGAAGACGGAAAAGCGGCTGTAGTGGAGCAAGATGAATTGGTTTTCGACACCTTGCCCAACGGAAAAGTTTATCTGAAGAAAAAACCAGGAAGCCTTGTGGAAATTCCTATTGATGAAGAAGAAACCTTCTTACGTCAAAATTTCACAGAAAGTGATAACCGAAACTTCCGTGATGGAGACAAGGAATCTACCAAGAAATTCCGGGATCCACCAGATGAGAATGAAGACGGCCCTAAAAAGCCAGAGTCGAACATGATGTATAACGCACCTATTCACGCACGAGTGACTTATGACACGGAAGGGAATAAAGCCCGAAAAGTAGATAAGTCAAACAAGAGAACTTCATTAATTACCGACGAAGTACGTGTTTACAAAGGAGGCTCTTGGAAAGATCGTGCCTATTGGCTCGATCCAGCACAAAGACGTTATCTCCCTCAATACATTGCCACAGACTACATTGGGTTCCGTTGTGCGATGTCACGTGTGGGCTCCAAAAACAAAATCAAGAAAACAGCACGCCACAAGCGTTCTCGATAAAACCACTACCAAGGCATCTTTCTCAGATGCCTTTTTGATTATGGACATAGCTGAACTTTATCGTCTCTTTTGCGAATCTTCTGGAGTCTATACAGACACCCGAAACTCATTGGAAAATGGTCTGTTTTTCGCTTTATCAGGTCCAAACTTTAATGCCAATCAATTCGCACAGAAAGCCCTAGAACAAGGAGCGCGAGCGGCCGTAATTTCAGACATTACCTTAGCGGAATCAAATTCTGCCATGATGCATGTTGAAAACCCACTGGAAACTCTTCAGCAACTTGCCCAATACCATCGTAGGCAATTGAAAACAACGATCATTGGACTCACTGGAAGCAATGGGAAAACAACCACTAAAGAATTGATTGCTTCAGTACTGGCTTCGCATTTTACAATAACTGCCACCAAAGGAAACCTAAACAATCACATCGGAGTACCATTGACCCTATTGGACATAAGCCCTGAGACAGAAATGGCCATAGTGGAAATGGGCGCCAACCATCAAAGGGAAATTGAACATCTCTGCACCCTCGCAGCACCAGATTTAGGATATATCACCAATTTTGGAAAAGCACATATGGAAGGTTTTGGTGGAATAGAAGGGATTGTAAAAGGAAAATCGGAACTCTACCGTTATCTAGACAAAAGCCAAGGCATCGTGATTTGTAACGGGGATGACCCCCAACAGGTGAATCTGACGCAAAAGTTGAAGCGTATTTGTTTTGGAACGGATTCAACCAACAATTATATTATTGACTATAAGGTGCACGACAATGCTCTCGTACTGAATACCCCAGAAGGTATTCTTCGTAGCCCTCTCTATGGGATGTACAATCTTTCCAATATCGCAGCGGCCTATGCATTTGGCAAGTACTTTAAAGTACCCTTTGAAAAAATTCAAAAAGGGATTGCTTCCTATCAAGCCACCAACAATCGTTCGCAGTCACTTCAAATAGGAGACACTACTGTCATTTTGGACGCCTACAACGCAAATCCAAGCAGCATGAGAGCTGCTTTAGAAGCTTACTTTAAGCAATTTGAATCCAATCGTGTTCTGATTCTTGGCGATATGTTAGAACTCGGAACTTATAAAGTACAAGAGCATCAAGCCGTTTTTGACTGGGTAGCCCAACAATCTTTTGACCATCTCTATTTAGTGGGCACCGTATTTTCGCAAATTGAAACATCATTCTCTAACATAAGCTGCTACCCCACTACCGAAATTTTTCTTGAAAAATTGGATACAAAAACGCTTTTGAGTAAGAATATTTTAATAAAAGGATCCAGAGGACTCGCGTTGGAACGAGTATTAGAAGAACTCAAGAGAGAATAGTTGTGGGTGTTATAGGATTCGAACCTATGACCTCTACCCTGTCAAGGTAGCGCTCTAAACCAACTGAGCTAAACACCCTATTGAAATTTTGGCTTGTTAATGTTTGAATGGAACCCATTCACAAATTAACAGAGTCCAAATATAGATAAAAACAGTTTTAAATTTCTATAATTATTGGATTGTAGAACTTAGTTGTTTGATTCCAAGTGTAAAGAGTTTTAATTTCATTATTCAATCAAAAACAACAAATACCAGGTATTAATATTTCAAAGAACCACTTCTTGACTCACATTTTTAAAGCCTTACCTTTGTTAGGGGGTTGCAAAAAATGTTCTTAGTACCTTGAAGGCTCACCCTTTCATAGATTGTATCATTTGTAAAACAGACTACAACCCTATTTAACAACTACTATATAATTGTTTCGAAAATGAGAATTGTTGCTTTGCTTTTAATCGGAATCCTTTTCAGCACTTGTTCCCAAGAGGACTGTGTACAAATCGAAAACAAAAGAGAAATCAATGGCAGTTATTATTTTTTCTTTGGTCGTGGAGATCGTTACACCAATAATAGTGACGAATTGAGCTTATACGTTCCTGATTCACAGCAATCTGGAGAAGTAGATTATGACACCTACAACAGCTATCAAATAGGTGATAATTACTGCTATTAAAAAATCAAATTTGGCTAGTCAGTTTTTTCCTACTACATTGAAGGAACAATGATACGACTCAAAAAGACACTTTGGATTGGGGGAATTTTTTTACTAGGATGGCTATTGTTTTGGTTTCAAAACAATAGAACAATCGCAACCACAGATGCTTGTCTTTGCACAGAATTGCTTGCCAGCCCTTCAATCACAAAAAACAAAGCCAAAATCAAAGCCGTGCGAGATTGCGAATGGTTGTTTGAAGACTTTGAAAAGGCACACCAAAAATGCATGGAATCCGTGCCTTTTGAAACTCCTAAAACAAGTACTAATCCTTCAAAAACCACTTAGCATGAAATCAAACCTTAAAAGGCTTCGCTTTTTATTAATCCTAATTCCTCTTGGACTCTTTATCCGCTTTATTGATTTGGAAGTCAGTGACGGTTTTTTGGCTACCAACGAAACAGTAGATCACTACAAATATATGCTTGGCTTGGTGGCCGCAGTAGCCTTATTGCTTTCAGCCGTACTCTATTTTGAAAAAAAAACAGAAAAGTAAACTTCTAGTTTAGAGTTTGGTATTTTTGAAAGAAAAAAAGCATGCGCCATTTTACTGAAAAAGAAATCCAAGACTTTGATAAAATATACCGACTCAATCTCATCAACAGCATAACTGGATACAAATCAGCCAACCTCATTGCAACCCAGTCTGATACGGGAGCGTCAAACCTAGCCGTATTCAGTTCCATCACTCACCTAGGGAGTGATCCTGCATTGCTTGGTTTTATTTTGCGTCCCACTACTGTCCCTCGACACACCTATAGCAACTTGAAAAAAACAGGCTGGTTTACTGTCAACCATATCAGCGCCGATGTTATCAAAGACGCCCACCATACCAGTGCGAAATATCCCTCAGAGGTTTCAGAATTCGATCAAACGCAACTGGAAGTAGAATACAAAGATGGACAAGGCTGCCCTTTTGTGAAAAATGCTCCTGTCCAAATCCTTTGCAGTTATCTAAACGAATACCCTATAGCCGAAAACGGCACTATTCTCATTGTCGGGAAAATGAATGCCATTTATGTAGAGCCACAAATGGTTCTAGAAGATGGCTGGATACAGCTAGACAAGGGCAAGGTTGTAAGCATCAATGGCCTTGACGGTTATGCCCTTCCACAACTCCTGGATCGCTTTGAATATGCGCGCCCGAAAAAAAACTAGTTTATGGAATTTGTCGCTGATGCTTTTTTCGATTATGCCGCAGAACACAGTTCTCCAGAACCGGAATTACTTCGAAAACTCCGTCGGGAAACCTATCAAAAAGTACTACAGCCAAGAATGCTCTCAGGAGCACTCCAAGGGCGACTTTTGAGTTTACTATCCCGATTGGTCACACCTGACAGAATACTTGAATTAGGCACCTTCACGGGGTATGCTACCCTCTGCCTAGCAGAAGGACTTAGTGAATCGGGGGAAATCCACACTCTAGATAAAAACGAGGAACTTCAGCACTTGCAAAACAAGTATTTTGAAGCCAGTGGACATCAAGAGCAAATCCATCAACACCTTGGAGAAGCGCTTGATATTTTACCCAAACTCGAAGGCCTTTTTGATTTTGTGTTTATTGATGCTGACAAAAAAAATACCCAAGCCTATTTTGATGCGTGCGTCCCGAAAGTTCGCCCAGGGGGATTGATCCTAACCGACAACGTGCTTTGGAGTGGAAAAGTACTCAAAGACACCGAAGCAGGTGATCAAGAGACAGCTGTGTTGAAGCGCTTTAACACGGCTATAGCTCAGGACCCTCGAGTAGAAACTGTGCTGCTTCCACTGAGAGACGGACTAACATTAAGTCGGGTACGTTAAAATTTTCGCTTGATAGAATCGGTCAGGTCATCAAAATCCTTTTTGATGTCTTTGACTTCTTTGGTTAGATTTTGACCTAATTTCCCTTGGGAATCATCCACATCATCCACAGACTTTTGTATTTCACTTTTAATTTCATCTGTCGCTTGACGGATTTGCGTCATGCCTTTGGCTAAGCCTCTTGCGATACTGGGGATTTTATCTGCCCCAAACACCAACAAGATCACAAAAAAGATAAATACTATTTCGGCGCCGCTGATAAATAAAAGCATGACTTTTTTTTCAAATATACCAAGAAAAAAAAAGCCCCAAGCCAGGCTTGGGGCGTAATTAAATTATCCTTTGATTTTTGCTTTGAATTTATCAAAATCTGAAGCCTGTTCTTCTTTAGGCCAACTGTTATTGCTTGTGTCAATATCAGCAGTTTCTTCATCAGGATCAATGGTCACTCCTACCAATTCTTTGTTTGTAGCCAAAACTTTTCGAACAGACGCATCATTTTTACGCCATACCTGAACCGGATAGGTCACGCGTTCGGTACTCCCATCGGCATAGCTGTATTCTACAATTAACGGCATCACCAAACCTCCCGGTTTTTCAAACTCAATTTCATAAAAATATTTAGGGGGCTCCGCATTAGTTCGGTCAATCTCAGCATTGTTTTCTTCGATGTAATTTCTAAGTGATTGGGAATTATCAATGGCTGAGCCCGCTGCCATACTCGGTTCAAAAGATTCTGAATCTTCTGCCACCATATATATCATATTTTCTGGCAAATCCTCTAGTGTCATATTGTATTGTTCCAGAAGCTCATCGACTTCTTTCCCTGGCTTGGGCGACACATAGTATTTTTTTACCGAGCCCACCCCGATGTCAACATAATCCGTAGAATAAAACCACCCTCTCCAGAACCAGTCTAAATCCACCGCTGAAGCATCTTCCATGGTTCGGAAGAAGTCTTCAGGAGTAGGATGCTTAAACATCCATCGCTGGGCATAGGTCTTAAAGGCATAATCAAACAGCTCTTTTCCCATAATCGTTTCTCTCAAAATATTGAGTGCGGTTGCAGGCTTTCCATAGGCGTTGGGCCCCAATTGAAAGACATTTTCTGGATTGGACATGATCGGGGAAATAAAACTCTGATCTCCGGACATATAGGGCACGATCTTGGAAGGAGCGCCTCTACGAGAAGGGTAAGCCTCTAAAGGTGCAATTGCCTCTGGATAATTGACTCCAAATTCTTGCTCTGTCAAATACTGCATAAAAGTATCCAATCCTTCGTCCATCCAGCCCCACTGGCGCTCGTCCGAATTGACAATCATGGGAAAATAGTTGTGCCCTACCTCGTGAATGATCACACTGATCATTCCAAACTTAGTTCGGTCGGAATAGGTGCCATCTTCATTGGGTCGACCATAATTCCAACAAATCATGGGGTATTCCATTCCCTGGTTTTTGGCATGCACAGATACCGCCTTGGGATAGGGATAGTTAAATGTATATTTGGAATAGGTGTCTAGTGACTGAGCCACCGCGCGGGTTGAATATTCTTCCCACAGTGGATTGCCTTCTTTGGGATACAAAGACACCGCCATTACTTTACGGGGACCTACTTGCACCGCCATCATGTCCCAAATAAACTTTCGGGAACTTGCAAAGGCAAAATCACGGACATTTTTAGCCACATAACGCCACGTTTTTTTCTTATCTGAGAAAACGGCTTCTTTTGCTTCCGCTTCATCTTGGGTCACAATCATCACGGGACTATCAAAAGTGTTTTGCGCCTTTTTATAGCGTTTGAATTCTTCACGAGACAATACCTCTTTAGGGTTTTGAAGTTGACCCGTGGCTTCCACAATATGGTCTGCAGGTACCGTCAGGTTGACTTCATAATTTCCAAAGTTCAGTGCGAACTCGCCATTGCCCCAGAACTGATAATTTTGCCATCCTTCCACATCATTGTAAACCGCCATACGAGGAAAAAACTGAGCAATAACATAGGCACGATTTCCATCCTCTGGAAAATACTCATAACCCGAACGCGCTCGATTTGTCACGTGATTATTTACGTTATACCACCATTTGATCGAAAAGCGGTATTGTCCTCCAGGCAAAATAGGACTTGGCAAATCAATTCGCATCATGGTCTGATTGATTCGATAGGGCAATGCCTGCCCATTAGCGGACGTGACAGATTCGATATTAAATCCTCCATCAAAAGGTTCATCCATATAGTTTTTTACAAAAGTGGATGCTCTTGCCAAGGGTTGAAAACCACTTCCGTTTTTTTCCAAAGCAGGCGCATCTTTTTTCCGAATATTTTGATCCAGCTGAACCCATAGATAGGTCAATACATCTGGAGAATTATTGGTATAGGTGATGGTTTCTTCTCCATAGAGTTTGGTGTTTTTGTCATCCAATTCCAAATCCATCACATAGTCTACCTGCTGTTGATAATAATCAACTCCTGGAGCACCCGAAGCCGTTCGAAAACGATTGGGGGTAGAAAACTCTTCGTACAATTGTTTGAATTTGTTGCTATTGGTGTGTCCACCTTCTCTTTCAGCTGGAGCTTCTTGACTCCATAAAGCCACAGAAAACAGAGCAAGTAATGGCACTTGCACATAGGTTAGTATTCTCATAATCTGAATTTTTACTAGCCTAATTTACTATAAATTCATAGGCTCCCAAGGGTTTCCTGTCCAAATCTTAGGGACGAATCCGAATTGGTGATTTTTGCATTCGTGCATCAAAGAGAAAACTCTTCCGGTAGGAGTCGCTTTTAAAGTGAACTAAATTTTGCTGCGTGGGCAATTCTGACAGGAAAAGCTGATGGGTTAATTCCAGCTCAGACATTTCATCGGCTAGCTTTGCCTGCATATAGATCAGGGTCAAATCATCGCGATATTCCTTGCCGAGATACTCTAAAGAAATCGGCGTCTTGGCGGCACTGAATTTCAAAACAGACTGTAAATAAGTTGCAATCAAAGAGTTCGTGGCTTGCCGGTCAGGATTCAATTGAATTTCCTCACCCGATTGTGACTGTAGAACCAATTCCAAATCGTCCGTAAAAACTTGAAGGGTTAATTGCAGTTCACCACTCGTAGGGATTAATTCCATCTTCATGGAGGATATATAAACATCGTGGAGGGTAAAACCCATCGTTAATAGCATTACAAATAATAATCCGATCTTTTTAAACATCGTTTGTAGATTCATTTATGATTTTGTGTTTCCTGGAGGTTTAAATTCGGACGCATAGGTCTCCAAAAAACTGAGCAGCTGCGTATGATTTTTCTTACGAAAGGCTCCGTCTATTGGGAAATTTTCTTGTGCGCCTGTTATAAATTCATATACATTTTCCTCGGAAAGAGCATAATTGTCCATCAAAAATTGGACCCCATAGAACTGTATAATCTGGTAGGTGATTTCAAATTGCTTGTCCAACTGGCGTTTTTTCTTGAGGCTTTTGTAATACCCTGAAAAATGTTTGTACGCAGCTTCTAAATTAATCCCGCCGCTGATGGGAAGCAATAGGGTATTTAGGAGTAGGCTTTTCCCAGAGACTATTTTTTCTTCTCGTTTCCCTCCAAAACCGGGGATCCCCAAAGAATAAAAATTGACTGGATTTTGAATAGCTGTATTTTGTAAATCTCGACTCAAATCGCCTGATAAATCATACGGCCGAACCACAACCTCATCCAATTCATTCACAAATGGCTCTAGATAAACCGTTAGCGCTGCGGCCTCAAAAAGAGTGGTTGCAATAGGAAGGGCTTTGGGTTTAAACTGAATGGCTGAAAAAAACAAAATATCTCCAGGAGACACCACCATTTCAAAAGCACCTTCAACATCAGTAATGGTAGCAGTACCCTTGGTTTGGTTAATAATATGAATGCCACTTACGGACAAGGAATCGTGTTTGACCTGCCCCACAAGGGTTTTGAATTGCTGAGAAAAAAGAGAGTGTGATGCCAGTAAGAGCATTAGGGCTAGTACTCGCAAGGGGTTAATTTTGAGATTGATAGTTTTCACTTTCATTGATTAAATAGTCAATGAGTTCAAATTCCTTGCTTTTATTCAGTAGGTCTTGGGTGGGTAATTGCTGATCGATATACTCTAAGAAACCCGTTACCTGATCTTTCGGCAATGAAAGTGTTTCGGTAAAAAAACGATCCTCAAACAAATAGGGCAAAACTCGACTGGGCTTCAAATTTTTCCGTTCCTCTGCGGTTTTTCCTTGCATCAGTTGCATTGCCAATTTGGCAATATTCACAATGTTTAAGCCATTCGTCAAGCGGGGTTCATCCATGGCTGCATTGGTAATTCGGGTCGATTTATCTTGCTTGTAATCATACCCCTTAAACTCCTCATTTTTCAGATTCATAAACTGTTCGGTATCCTCAGGGGTGATCACGATTTCTTCTAAGGCTTGGATTTTCTCGTTAACAGAAACGATGAGTCGTTTTTTGCGGAGAATCTCAGGAGTGATTTTGATGGTTTTGATCGTGTATTGCACCGAAGAAAAAACAAGCTCGTCACCCAAATTTGCTAAAATTTCAAAGGCTCCGTTACTGTCGGTTATGGTGCTCAATTGTGCTGTATTGTTTATCACATTGGCCGCTACAACATTCGCATTTCTGTAAATAAGCTTTCCTTGGATATACACCGGTTTTTGAGCATGGAGCCACCCGACCGATAAGAATATACATAAAAGAGAAACCCAGAACTTCATGAATTAAAGATAGTCGAGGGGAAATCAAAAACGAAAAAAAAAGGAAAACTTTTGTTAAAAGTGATTGAGCGGGAGACCGGGTTCGAACCGGCGACATTCAGCTTGGAAGGCTGACGCTCTACCAACTGAGCTACTCCCGCATAGTTCCAAATATATCATTTTTTTTTATTTTGGAGGTGTGAATCTAAGCATCCTAAACATTACCGCAGAAAACACCTTGCCGATTCGGCAACAGATGTTACGCCAAGGCCGCCCCCTATCTGATTGTCATTTTGACAAAGACGAAGCCCCTTCGACTCGGCATTGGGGAGCTTTTGCCAATGAAGAACTTGTGGGGATCCTCTCCGCAATGGAAAATCCACTGGAAACCCAGCCCGAGCAAATGGCATTTCAATTTCGAGGAATGGCCGTTATTGAATCTTATCAACGCAATGGAATTGCCAGTAAACTCCTTATCGCAGCAGAAAAACAACTTCAAGACGAGTTTCATCCTCAGGTGTTTTGGCTCAATGCCCGAGTTAACGCCCAACAATTATACCTGCACTTAGATTACCAATCCACCGGAGACGTATTTGAAATTCCAACGGTTGGTCCTCATTTACGCTATACAAAACACCCATCCACATGACCCGAATATCATTTTTCTTTATGATGGCTTCATTTATGAGTTGTGCTCAGCCGTCACCTCAATTTGAAACCGAACAATTACTTGGTAAAAAAGAGATTTCTCTGGCTGGAGATGGATATCAATTACTCCCCCAAGCGGCGGATGCTTTTGAACAGATGAAAGCCGCTGCCAAAAAAGAAGGCATCAAAATCAAAGCGGTCAGTAGTTTTCGATCCTACCAACGCCAGCGCGCTATCTGGAACCGAAAATACAAAGCCAATGCAAAAGCCGGATTGAGCCCCCAAAAAAACATTCAGAAAATCATCGAATACTCTACCATTCCTGGAACCTCACGCCATCATTGGGGAACTGAAATTGATATTGTTGACGGAGCTATACCTCCTGAAGGCGATGTTTTACTCACTCGAAAATTTCACAATTCCGGCCCCTATGAGCCACTTCGTAAATGGCTAGAGGCACATGCCCAAGACTATGGATTCATTTGTGCTTATCCCGACGATTCCGAACGCCCTGGGTTTTCCTATGAGCCTTGGCACTATAGTTATGCGCCCCTTTCCCGGCCGCTGTATAAAGCCTATTTGAAGCTAGACCTTAAAGAAGCGCTTTCCGACTTGGACATGGAAGGCAGTAATCATCTCGATCAAGCTTTTTTGATGGCTTATCGAGAAAGTCATGTAAAAGGAATCAACCCCGCGCTCAAATAATCTGGGGGAATACTTTTTGGTATTGTTGCACTCGAAAATCAAGAGTCGTAAAACTGGGGTCTTTTGCTTTTTGAGCCTTATAGGCCGCCATACTCCCCACAGCTCGATTGGCAGCTCCAGAGGGAGCTGTTAGCGAATAGGTTGTAAGCCTTCGTTTGTTATAGGTGAAGGAATGTTGTCGGGGGACTGCATCATTTTCCAATGCTAAGCTCAATCCTTTACTTTTCAAGTAACGTTTAAAAAAATAGGTAGGACCATTTTTACTATCCCCTCCCGTGAACAATAATGTTTGCACCTTGGGAACCTGATCCAAATAACTAAAAAAATCACGCAGTTGCACCTCTTGCATTCCCATATCAGAAGCGTCCCATTTTTTTCGATAGCAGTGTGCTACAATATCACATATCCCCATGTTTATCTGGGTTAAAAAAGTTTTGCGTTCTTGAACCGCAGCTGCTGAGTTTTCAAATCGCAAATCCAACGAATAAATACGATCTAAAATTGGCCACAATTGACCATCAATGCTTCCGTAACAAAAAGGGACATCGCCCGATTTTAAGTCACCGTAGAAAAATCGTGGTGGGGGAAGCGTCCCCACAATGAGGTGGGTGGCCTCCTTTGGCAAGAAGGGTTCAAAAGGATGTTGATGTAACCACATTTTTTGTACTTTCATTTAACCAAATCTTATCAATCATGGGTAAAGGCGATAAAAAAACACGTCGCGGAAAGATCATTCGAGGATCCTATGGGGTACGACGCCCCAAGCGAAAAACAAAACAGCAAAAAACTAGCGAATAAACACTGGCTTGGTGGGGTCTTCCGTATGCGTTTCACTGAAATGGTAACCGCCCCCATCAAAGCTCAATATTTCATCGCGGGTTGTGCATTCGTTTTCAATTAGATAACGGGTCATCATTCCACGTGCCTTTTTGGCAAAAAAGGAAATCATTTTTAAAGTTCCATTCTTATAGTCTTTGAACTGCGGCTGTAAGAATTGTCCTTTAATGGCTTTGGCATCCAATGCCGAAAAATATTCATTACTCGCCAGATTCACCACCCATTCATCGGACTCCAGTTCAGCATTTAGAAAGGCTGTCAATTTTGGCTTCCAAAAAGCAACTAAATTTTTCTTAGACCCAATGGGGAATTTGGTTCCCATCTCCAATCGATAGGCTTGAATCCGATCCATAGGACGCAAAAGACCATAGAGCCCAGAAAGGATCCGAACTTGATCCTGCAAACGATCATAATATTGAGCTTGGAGAGTTTCTACATCCAAACCTTGATATACATCTCCGTCAAAATAAAACACCGCAGGACGGGCATTTTCATCGGTAAAAGGAAACGAAAACTGCTGATTTCGATCTGCGTTTAGCGAGGCAAGGGCATCGGATATATGCATTAACTTGGCAAGAGATCGTGCCGATTTGCCACGCAATAACTTATTGATCCGAAGGGCTTCTTCTTCAAAAACAATAGAACTATAGGCATAGTCTGGAATGGGTCGTTCGGCATTCATCGACTTGGCTGGAGAAAGGAGAATCTTCATACGCTTTTTTTCAAAGGTAAAAGATTCCTAGCTTATGTCAATTTGTGCTGTACATAGTGTTGCCACTTGGCAATTACGGAGGAAAAATCCTCGGGAAGCGGTGCTTCAAAGTGAACTTTTTTTCCTGTTTTGGGATGTACAAAGCCAAGGGTCCTGGCATGTAATGCTTGGCGGGGAATCAAACGAAAACAGTTGTCCACAAACTGTTTGTATTTGGTAAAATGCGTTCCCTTAAGCAATACATCACCCCCATAGCGAGCATCGTTAAAAAGGGTGTGTCCTATATGCTTCATATGAGCTCGAATTTGATGGGTACGTCCCGTTTCCAATCGGCATTTAATCAAACTCACATAGCGCAGTCGCTCCATTACTTCGTAGTGGGTAATGGCCTCTTTTCCTTGTTCTCCCTCGGGGAAGACAGTCATTTGTAAGCGATTTTTAGGATGTCGCCCTATATGTCCTTCCACCGTTCCTTTGTCTTCTGCCACATCGCCCCATACCAAAGCAACATATTCTCTTTCGGAGCTTTTATCAAAAAACTGCTTGGCCAGATGGGTCATCGCTTCCTCTGTTTTGGCAATTACTAAAAGACCACTGGTATCTTTATCAATACGATGCACCAAACCCGGCCGTTCGTTACTATTCGCTGGTAAATTTTTAAAATGGTACAGCAATGCATTGACAAGGGTTCCAGAATAGTTCCCATGTCCGGGATGCACAACCATTCCAGCGGCTTTGTTGACCACCACCAAGGTGTCGTCCTCATAGACAATATCCAGGGGTAAATCCTCGGCAATCAAAAGATTTTCATAGGGAGGATGGTGAAACAAAACCTTTACCTCATCATTACCTTTGACACGATAGTTGGATTTGACCACTTCTTCATTCACAAAAATACTCCCGGCTTTCGCTGCTTGTTGAATCTTATTTCGAGTGGCATTTTCGATGCGATTCATCAAAAATTTATCAACCCGAAGAGGTTCTTGCCCTGAATCGGCTTGAAAGCGATAATGTTCGTAAAGGGGTGCTTCCTCGGAAGGCATTCCCTCAGCAGTAGGCTTAGCGTCTTCCATTTCCAAGTACTAAATCAATGGGGGTGGTTTTAGGTAGCAAGGTTCCTGGAGCAATCTTACGCCCTTCATAGCGCAACTCCAAGACCATGTCTTTTCCAATTGCATTGCGGTAGCTAATCTCACCCACATTTAGACCAACAGACTTCAAAATAGAAGCGGCATTGCGTTTTGTAATCTGAATGATATTGGGAACACTTACTTTACGGTAATCCGAGGGATTGAGTGTCAAGTAGATTTTTCGGTTTATTTTGACCTGCTCTCCAGCTAATGGATTTTGCTCAATAACTGCTAGAGGGGGTAATGACGGGTCGTATTTGGCCGAGTCCAAAACTTCGTAGCGTAGTTGCTGAGACAAAAGCAAAGTGTCCACGATCGCTAACGGAAGGTGCTGCAAGTCCGGAACGGCTTGTGTTTGCCCGTTATGGGTCCACTTGTCCAACATTCTCAAACTAAGAATAATCAAGCCCAACGCGACCAAAAAAGCCAAGAGCAGTTGCTTGAGAAAAAACTTACTAAATAGAAAACGCAAAAAAAGCATTGGGCAGAATTTGCCGTAAAGATAGTAAAAACCATCGCGAGAGAATTACCTACCTTTGACACAAAGTGGACACTTATGTCGAATCCTATTGTTGGAATTGCCTGTCATGGCTACTCTTCGGAGGCTGCAATTTCCATGCAAAGCGCACAAACCGTACAACAACAGTTACAACCGACCTACTCGGCTGTTTTTCTCCTAAAAATAACGCCTTCCCAATGGTCAGTGATTGATTTCAAAGGACAGGAACAGTCCATCGCAATTGGACAATTTGACTTTGTATACGAGGGAAAAAACCTTCGTTTTGACGTGATTTTCAATGCCCTTCATGGCAGCCCGGGCGAAGACGGTCAGCTAGCCGCCCTTTTAAAATTTGCTGGCATTCCCCATACCAGCTGTGATATGTACACCGCTGCCTTGACTTTTAACAAAAGAGACTGTATCGCCATTGCGCGACGGCTGGGTGTTCCCACAGCTCCTTCTGTAATTCTAGACCAAGGGGAACCTATTGACAGCAATACTATTGAAGCTGCCGTAGGACTTCCTTGTTTTGTGAAAGCCAATCGGGCTGGGAGTAGTTTTGGAGTTTTTAAGGCACACACTCAGGAGGAACTTCTCCAGTATATCCCCAAAGCTTTTGAAGAAGATTCGCAACTTATTATCGAACAAGCCTTGGAAGGACGCGAGGTGTCCGTTGGTGTGGTTCGTCTCCAAGGAAAAACAACCGTTTTACCCATCACCGAAATTGTAACCGAAAATGATTTCTTTGACTATGCGGCGAAATACGAAGGACAATCCCAAGAGATTACCCCAGCGGCCCTTCCCGCCGAATGGACTGAACAAGTAACTCATTGGGCAACGCTTCTGTATGACAAAATGGGACTTCACGGCATCAGCCGCTCCGAGTTTATTTTTGTCAATGGTATTCCCCATTTGCTGGAGATCAATACCGTTCCTGGAATGACCCAAGCCAGTATCATCCCCCAACAATGCGCGGCTGCCAATCTCAGCCTTCAGGCTTTGTTTGTCGATATGGTGACAGATGCGCTCCAAAGAAATCCGTAACTTCGAACTTTAAGCAACGTACTATGAAACGCGCTGTATTCCCTGGTTCCTTTGACCCAATAACCCTCGGACATGAAGATATCATCCTGAGAGGGCTTCCCCTTTTTGATGAGATTGTTATTGCAATTGGCAAAAACAACGACAAGAAATATATGTTTTCGGAAGCACAGCGAATTGATTTTGTCCAAACGGTTTTTAAAGACCACCCCACCATCCGAGTGGAAACCTATTCGGGCTTAACCATTGATTTTTGTAAAAAGATCAGTGCCGATTTTATTTTAAGAGGGCTTCGCAATCCGGCTGATTTTGAATTTGAAAAAGCCATTGCACATACCAATCGCAAACTATCCGGCATTGAAACGCTCTTTTTTCTTACAGCTGCCAGAACTTCTTTTATCAGTAGTTCAATCGTTCGGGATGTGATTCGCAATGGGGGCGACTATTCTGTTTTGGTACCCAAACAGCTTCAACTACCCTAATATCCCCTCCTGTTCAAAGTGAATTTTGATGTTCTCATAGGCGTTAGCCAACAAAACGGGTATTTCTTCTTTGGTTTTCCATTCGGCTGCTAGAATCCCTTCGTCCAATTGGGGTTGCAGTACTCCGTTATAATTGGTTTTCATCAGATACCAATGGGTTTTTTTGAGTCGGTATTTCCCGTTGCGAGAAAAGATATGATAGGTGATTGGGAGTGGCTTGATAACAATCAAATCGGCTACTGCCGTTTCCTCCATCACCTCGCGAACCGCAGCATCGATAAGAAGTTCTTTTTTTTCCGTACGGCCTTTGGGCAGATCCCATTTGTTATTTCGATGAATCATCAAAAAACGCCCATCGGCATGTTGCACCAATCCCCCAGCCGCTTCCACTTCTGGAAACCGCTTCAGAAAATGCTTCCAAAGTTTTTTCTCCTCTTTGTGATACAAATAGACTGCTTCCACTTTGGCAGATTTAGCTGCTTTTAAAATGGATTCTGCAGTACTATACTTGATATGTAATAGGGGGCAATGATCCGAATTAATCGCCAAAGAGGTGGTGAGGTAAATCGGCTTTTGGTTGAAAAAAACTTTATACATTTATCGTATGATTTATGACATCCAAACGGCTGCCAAAACAGCCGAACAACTCCTACAAATTAATGCAATAAAATTGAGTCCAAAAAATCCATTTACATGGGCCAGTGGATGGCAATCGCCTATTTATTGCGACAATAGAATCACTCTTTCCTATCCAGAAATTCGCAGCTATCTAGCCCAATCCATTGCTGCACAGGTAAAAGGACTCTATGGAACGGATGTTGTCATTGCCGGGGTGGCCACTGGAGCCATTGGCATTGGTATGCTGGTGGCCGCTGAAATGAACCTGCCGTTTATTTACATACGTCCCGAAAGTAAAAAACACGGCCGTCAGAATCAGATTGAAGGTGCCTTGCCCTCCCAAGCCAAAGTGGTGGTGATTGAAGATCTTATCAGTACCGGAAAAAGCAGCCTGAATGCCGTAAGAGCCTTACGGGAAACCGACGCCGAAGTACTCGGTATGATTGCTTTGTTTACCTATGACTTTGCCACCGCAGCAGAGAATTTTAAAACCGCAAAGGTAACCTTACACACCCTGTCCGATTACCCCACCCTTATTGAAGTGGCCAAAGATCAAAAAGCCATTGACCCCTCCGAATTAGCCCTGTTAAAAAAATGGCGAGAAAATCCCTCAGAATGGTCCCCTACATCCTGATTTAAGACATACCGCTTCCTTTTATATATCTATTTGTAGAGCCTCCTGTATATTCCTAGTGACACCTGCTAGGAAACAACCAGAAATCAAAGATTGAAATCCATTAAAATTTAAAATAAGAGAGAGGAAAAACTACTACTAAAATTGTGTACAAATAACAACGTTACCTGTCATTAGATGAAACTAATAATATTTGATATAGATGGAACAATTTTAGACTCTGTAAATGCAGATGATAAATGCTTTATCCAAACTTTTAAAGATTTATATCAAATTGACTTAACTAATGTAGATTGGAATGATTTTACCAATGTCACCGATACTGGATTGACAAATGAAATTTTTGAAAAATGGTGTAATCGACAACCAAATAAAGAAGAGATAGAAAACATCAAATCATATTTCAAAAACCTATTAAAAGAACATACACAACAATTTACTGAAATTGAAAAATCGTTATCATTTATAAAACTAACTACAATTAAACCTGACTTTGAAATTGGTTTTGCAACTGGAGGTTGGAAAGAAACAGCTGAATTGAAATGTAATTCAGTAGGTCTTAATCTGAATGATTACATCTTTAAATCTTCTAACGACCATTACAATAGAGCTAAAATCATTGAATTTGTCATCAAAGAAGCTCTGGAAAACCATAACGTAAACGAATTTGAATCTATTACTTATTTCGGAGATGGTCTTTGGGATTTCAAAACTACTCAAACACTTGGGATTGATTTTATCGGAGTGGATTTTAAAAATAATAGGAGACTGATAAATATTGGAGTGGAAAAAGTCATTAAAAACTTTACTGAATCTAAAAAAATATTGAATTGGATAAATGAAAAAACGCCAGGTAACACGGTGTATAAAACATAGCTAATAAGTGCTTAACCGAAAAGTTCGTGTTTGTTGAGAAAGACCGCCAAATTTTTAATTTGGTTTTTTAAAAATGAAAAATTAAAAACAAAATATAAAAATTCGGCTCTGTGTTATTCCGAAAAGTTAGTGTCTTTTTACACGCTACGTTTCATACAAAAACCAGTTTAATTATAAAAATGAAAGTCACCGCTGAAAAAAACGAAAAGGTTGCCAACATGGTATTTGCATCCATTTATCCGATTTACCTCAATAGATTGGAGAAAAAGGGTAGAACCAAAGAAGAACTTAATCAGGTCATTGAATGGTACACGGGTTTTGATCCCGATGCTTTACAAGCACTTATTGATGCAAAAGCAACCTACAGCGTTTTTTTTCAAAAAGCCAACATCAATCCAAACGCACACATGATTAAAGGAGTCGTTTGTTGCTACCGAATTGAAGAAATAGAAGATGAATTTGAACTGTACAAACAATGCAGACAACTGGAAAAGTTGATTGATGAATTGGCAAGAGGTCGTAAAATGGAGAAAATTTTACGGGGAGAAAAAAGCTAGAAACGAAACCAGCGCCCCTAATACAACAAGGCCAGTGCCTTAGAATCTTTAAAATCTTGGAGTTCGCCAGACTCCCATTCTATTTGCAGCGCACCTTTTGTCGTAACACTCCTTATTTTACCCCTTCTATCTTCGCCTTCAAGGACAAAAGAATGCCATTCGTTGTGACCAAATAAATATTTCTCATAGGCCTTGTTCTGCAGGTCTACACTCACGGAGTCAAGCGAAATAAAGGCCTTTTCTAAAGCGGTTAATAGGTCCGTAAAAAGTTGCTCCCGATCGAGGGGTTTTCCCAAAGTTAGTGCCAAAGAAGAAGCCTGCGGCAGATGGCTAAAGTCCGTTTGGTTGACATTAATACCAATCCCCACGATAGAAAGGTTGGAACGCTGCCCCTGAAGGCTGTTTTCAATAAGAATCCCTGCCAATTTAGAGTTGGCTGACAAAATGTCGTTTGGCCATTTAATCGCAATTTGAGGAATTTCCAACTTCTGAAAAACATCTATTAGCACCAAGCAAACCGCCCGATTGATTTGAAAAGCATCCAAAGGGTCTGAGGTCAAATCGGGCCAAAAGACACTAAACGTAAGGTTTTTTCCCGTTTGGGATTCCCAACGGTGGGCGTGCTGCCCTTTTCCTTGGGTTTGGTACTCTGCCCAGATTGCGGTGGGCTTTTGCAGCTTATTTTCGGTCACGGCCTTTTTTAACACTTCGTTAGTTGAAGTGGTGGCATCAAGTTTGTGTATAGTGAAAGCTGTCAAGATTTTGTCCTTTGGGGATATATATTGTGTAAATTTGTGTAAAATTAAAAATTTTTAATGGCAAAAGAGAACCGGTCGGAAGATGAATTGATGAGTAACATAGTCGCAGGAATCGAAGAGGTCAAAGGTCTCGACATTCATTTGCTTGATTTAAGGGAGATAGAGAACACGGTTTGTAGCTATTTTGTTGTTTGTTCGGGCACATCAAACACCCATGTTTCAGCCATTGTTAGCTCCATCAACAAAACCGTCAGTAAGAATTTACACGAAAAACCCTACCATACCGAAGGAGAAGCCGTAGCCGAATGGGTATTGCTTGACTATGTCAATATTGTGGTGCACGTTTTCCAGCGGCATACTCGTGAACATTATAATATCGAGGGGCTCTGGGGAGACGCAAAAACCACTGAAATCGCTATGAAAAACTAAACAATGAGTAACGCTAAGAAACAACCATCACCAAAAATTAACCCCTATTGGATCTACGGGGTTGTCATTGTACTGCTCTTGGGCATGAGCCTCTTTGGAGGCGATAACGACTGGCAAAACCTCAACAAAATCAATATCAGCGAATTTGAGCGCTACCTCAACGAAGGAGACGTAAGTGAGGTTGTGGTTGTCAATAAAAACCTTGCGCGCATTACCCTGAAAAAAGATGCCTTAAATAAAAAAATTCACGAGCGTGTGACCAAGAAAAATTTCTTGGGACAAGAGAACAGTGAAGGACCGCACTATCAGTTTGAAGTAGGAAATTTAGAGTTGTTTCAACGAAAACTCGAAAAAGCAGAGAACAACAAAGTCGCCTTTAACTACGAGTTTGTAACCGTAGAAAATCGATGGATGGATGTATTTCTCAGTTTCCTACCCATCATCGTGATCATTGGCGTATGGATCTTTTTGATGCGCCGAATGTCTGGCGGCGGCGGTGGTGGTGCCGGCGGTCAGATTTTCAATATCGGAAAATCCAAAGCCAAATTATTTGATCAAAACACCGATGTAAAGATTACATTTAAAGACGTAGCAGGCTTGGAAGGAGCCAAAGAAGAGGTGCAAGAGATTGTAGATTTCCTAAAAAACCCCACCAAATACACCAAACTCGGAGGGAAGATTCCCAAAGGAGCCCTTCTTGTTGGCTCTCCAGGAACAGGAAAAACCCTTTTGGCCAAAGCTGTAGCCGGTGAAGCCAAAGTCCCATTCTTCTCCCTATCCGGTTCGGATTTCGTAGAAATGTTTGTAGGGGTGGGTGCTTCTCGTGTACGCGATTTGTTCAAGCAAGCCAAAGAAAAGTCGCCTGCTATTATTTTTATCGATGAGATTGATGCCATAGGACGGGCCCGTGGACGAAACAATATGACCGGTTCAAATGATGAAAGAGAAAATACCCTCAATCAATTACTAACCGAAATGGACGGTTTTGGCACCAAAACCAATGTGATCGTATTGGCAGCTACCAACCGTGCGGACGTACTAGATAAGGCCTTGATGCGGGCGGGACGTTTTGACCGTCAAATCTATGTGGATCTTCCCGACTTGAACGAACGTAGAGAAATTTTCAAAGTACACTTGGCTCCCCTCAAGGTAATCAAGTCCTTGGATATAGAATTTTTAGCCAAACAAACCCCTGGATTTTCAGGAGCGGACATTGCAAATGTTTGTAACGAAGCTGCTTTGATCGCCGCGCGAAAAAATAAAAAGTCCGTTGGAAAACAAGACTTCCTCGATGCCGTTGACCGAATTGTGGGTGGGCTTGAAAAGAAAAACAAAATCATCACTCAAGAAGAAAAGAAAACCATCGCATTCCACGAGGCCGGTCATGCCCTTACCAGCTGGCTCTTAGAATACGCTGCCCCGCTTGTGAAAGTGACTATTGTTCCGCGAGGACAATCCTTAGGAGCAGCTTGGTATCTACCAGAAGAACGTATGATTGTTCGAACAGAGCAAATGCTTGATGAAATGTGCGCTGCCTTGGGTGGACGCGCCGCTGAGAAAATCATTTTCGACAAAATATCTACCGGTGCTCTAAGCGATTTGGAAAAAGTAACCAAACAAGCGCGCGCTATGGTGTCCGTTTATGGGCTCAATGAGAATATTGGAAACATCACTTATTACGATTCCTCAGGGCAATCGGACTATAATTTCTCCAAACCCTATTCCGATGAAACAGCCAAGGTCATCGATGATGAAATTTCTAAAATCATCGAAAGCCAATATGCCCGTGCTTGTCAAATTCTAAAAAAGCACAAGGCCAAATTGACGGCTCTTGCAGAACGACTTTTAGAAAAAGAGGTTATCTTTAAAGATGATTTGGTGGATTTATTAGGGGAGCGACCTTTCAAAAAAGAAGAAACGGAAACAGCAAACCCCAAAAAAACCCCCCGAAAACCAAGAAAAAAAGAAACGCCAACAGAATAAATAAAGGCTTTTGAATCTCTGGAAGAATTTTTTAGGCAAAAAGGATAAATCAGAATCGACTGAAGAAAGAAGTCCTTTTATGCCTAAAATAAAGGATCCCGTTGAGATTCTTTTCGCCAAAAACTTCACGCAAAAAGGGGGTAAATTTCTTTTTGTAGAGAATACAGACAATGCCTTAGACGTTTTTAACAAAATCCTCTTGGAAAACAACTGGCAAATGGAACAACTGGCTTGTTTGAATCCAGAACTTGCCGAGCATTTCAACCTCACCCCCTCGGAAACCATCCCAAAAGATTCGGCTGCACTCCTTTTGACTTGTGAGTATATGGTGGCAAATAAAGGAGGTATGTTGATTTGCCAACATCAAATTCACAATCTCACATTGGACAAACTCCCCGAACACTTGATCATCTATGCAGACACCAATCAGTTTGCCCCTGACGTCAGTGAGGGGATGTCGCTGTTGAAATCAAAGTATTTCGGAGACTTACCAACCAACATCACCACCCTTAACGTCAAAGATTCTTCTAAAGAGAATGATTTTTTAACTCAAGGGAATTCCTCGAAAAACATCTACTTAATCCTACAAGAATAAGGTGCATGAAAGACCTTAAAATCAGAGCCTTTTCCGGGCTGCTCTATGTAGCACTCTTAGTAGTTTCTATTTTTCAAGGACCCGAGTTCTTTTACCCTGTCCTTTTTGTTTTTTCGGGTCTCGCAACAATTGAGTTCTTTCGCCTTATACAGCTTCGTTTTATCCTTCCATTGCTCCTGCTCGCCGGAATTTACTATTCCCACTATAAAAGCTTGCTACCAGCCACTGCAGTTCAATTCATGCTTGGTTATGCGCTGCTATGCTGTCTTGTATTTACAGCGCGCTTGCACCGTCCTTTCCCTATGAATGGAAGGCTTCTAAAACGAGTTTTAGGTTATGGCTATGTCCTGGGCTCTTCCTTTTTTATTATCGCACTCTACGGCAGCCAAGCAACTTTTGAGCCCATCTTGATGCTATTGGTTTACGCTCTAATTTGGGTTAATAACAGTGCTGCCTATTTTGTTGGGAGTCAGTTGGGCAAAACACCATTATTTCCAAGCATCTCTCCAAAAAAATCATGGGAAGGATTCTGGGGTGGTCAGTTTTTCTGTGTCCTTTTCGGACTGCTGACTTATTTTACCTATTGGCCCTCCGAGTACTCTCCCATCACAATTATTCTATTATCATTATTGATTCCCAGTCTCGCCACCTATGGAGATTTGATCCAATCGCAATTCAAACGCATTGCAGGAGTCAAAGACAGTGGCAGTCTGTTACCTGGTCATGGAGGTTTTTACGACCGGATGGACAGCATCATTTACACCGCACCCTTTGTATATTTAATCCAAGAAATCATCCACTATGTTTCATAAAGAAGGTTTTCAAATCATTTTAGGCAGCTTCGTTTTGATGGCTGCGATAGCGCTCGGCGCAGAATATGGTATTAGTAATTTCTATTTGCAAAAAGGAATTCAGTTGATAGCATTAGCGCTTTTAATCCTAGTGCTTCAGTTTTTTAGAAATCCCAAACGCAATACCCCTATTGATGATTCCCTTCTATACGCTCCTGTGGATGGAAAAGTAGTTGTGATTGAAGAAGTTTTTGAAAAAGAGTTTTTCAAGGACAAACGGCTACAGGTATCCATATTCATGTCTCCAATCAACGTCCACGTAACGCGATACTGTATGAGTGGAAACGTTGTTTTTAGTAAATACCACCCTGGGAAATATCTAGTCGCTTGGCATCCAAAATCCTCGGAAGAAAATGAGCGCACCACCATCGTTTTGGAAAATAAATCTTTTGGTCAAGTCCTTTACCGACAAATTGCTGGCGCCCTAGCACGACGTATTGTAAACTATGCCAAAGAAGGAACTCAAGTTGTTCAAGGAACCGATGCAGGCTTCATCAAATTTGGATCTCGGATCGATTTGTATCTACCCCTTGGAACCCCACTAAACGTTTCACTCAATCAGGTGGTCAAAGGAGGTATTGATGTTATTGCGAAAGCTTAGCCAAGCTTTCTTTTAGTACGTTAATTTTATCCATTGCGTCTGCGGCTTTCTTTTTTTCAGTAGCTACCACTTGCTCCGGCGCATTGTTCACAAAGCGTTCATTGCTTAGTTTTTTCTCCACAGACTGCAAAAATCCTTGAGCATAACGCAGTTCTTCTTCCAGCTTTTCACGCTCAGCAGCAACATCAATTTTCCCTTCCAAAGGGATGAAAAACTCTGTGGTTCCTACACGGAAAGTCCCACCCATTTGCGTTTTATCAGGAGCCGTGTAATGAATGCTTTGAACATGTCCTAATTGATGCAACAAGGCTTCATAATGTTGCCACGGATTATGGGCATTGGTTACATAGAGTTGAATGGCTTCTTTGAAACCGAGATTCTTTTCTTTTCTAAAGTTTCGAACCGCGCCAATCAACTGCTGGATTAGGTCGAAGTCCTCCAGCAATACCGTGTCATACTTCTGGAGTTGTGGCCATGCCGAAATGGCCAAGGCTTCTTTGGGGCTTCTTTCCCCGCAGAAATGCCAAAGTTCTTCCGTGATAAATGGCATAAAAGGGTGCAAAACGCGAAGGTTGTTTTCAAAGAGTTCCGTCACACGCTTTTTTGTTTTGGGATCAATGGTATTATCAGCCGTTTTAATGGACTCCAATAGCCAAGAGCAGTAATCGTCCCAAACCAGCTTATAAAGCGTCATCAAGGCATCCGAGATACGGTATTTTGAAAAATGATCCTCTACTTGCTCTAGCGCACGATTGAAGGCGTTTTCATACCAATCCAACGCAAGGGTTGCGGCAGCAGACGGTGGGTTTTCTGAAACCTCCCAACTTTGAATCAAACGGTAGGCGTTCCACAACTTATTGGAGAAGTTTTTCCCCTGCTGACAGAGCGATTCATCAAAAAGCAAATCGTTTCCAGCGGCTGTACTCAACATGAGTCCAACACGAACCGAATCAGCACCATACTCCGAAATCAAACCCAAAGCATCGGGAGAATTGCCCAATTGCTTGGACATTTTTCGACCTTGTTTATCGCGGACCAAACCGGTTAGATAAACATTTTCAAAAGGTCTTTCTGCCCGCAATTCATAGCCAGAAACAATCATTCGAGCGACCCAAAAAAATAAAATATCTGGACCTGTCACCAAATCTTGCGTGGGATAGTAATAATTGATTTCCTCATTTTCGGGAGCCACCACTCCATCAAAAACAGAAATGGGCCATAACCATGATGAAAACCAAGTATCGAGTACATCTTCATCTTGACGGAGATCCTTAAGGCTTAGACTGCTATTACTTGTTTTTTCTTGTGCCAAAGGCAAGGCTTCCTCAGCAGTGGCTGCTACTACAAAGTCTTCCTTTCCAGAGCCGTAATAGAAAGCTGGAATCTGATGGCCCCACCAAAGCTGGCGAGAAATATTCCAATCACGAATATTCTCCATCCAATGACGGTACGTATTTTTGAATTTTTTAGGCAAAAGAGCTACTTCCTCCGATTCTAAAACTGCCTTTAAAGCTGGCTCTGCCAGCGTTTCCATTTTTAAAAACCACTGATCGGAAAGGCGTGGTTCAATTACCGCTTTGGTACGCTCCGAAGTGCCCACCTTATTGATGTGATTTTCTTTTTTCGCCAAAAACCCTTTTTCATCCAGTGCCTTGGCGAAAGTTTTTCGGGCTTTGAATCGGTCCTCCCCTTCCCAGGCTCCCGCTTGCTCATTCAGTCGTCCATCCGAATGAAAAATGTCTATAACCTCCAACTGATGCCTTTCGCCCAATTCTTTATCATTAGGATCATGTGCTGGGGTAACTTTCAAACAACCGGTTCCAAATTCAGAATCCACATAGGTGTCTAAAATGATGGGAATTTCACGACCCACAATCGGAACAATGGCTTTTTTCCCATGCAGCTCGGTATAGCGTTCGTCCTCTGGATGGATACAAATGGCCGTATCTCCAAAAATTGTTTCAGGGCGTGTGGTCGCTATCGTAATTTTTTCCTCACTCCCCACAATAGGATAGGTTACGTAATAAAGTAATCCTTGCTTTTCCTCATAGATCACCTCCTCGTCGGAAAGCGTGGTTTGGGCTTCAGGATCCCAATTAACCATCCGATAGCCTTTGTAAATAAGTCCTTTATTGTAGAGGTCTACAAATACTTTGATCACCGATTCGGACAAGCGATCGTTGAGGGTAAACTGTGTCCGATCCCAATCACAAGAACAGCCCAGTTTTTTGAGTTGCTCGAGAATCACGCCGCCATATTCGTGTGTCCAGTCCCAAGCATGCTTCAAAAATGCTTCGCGGGACAAATCAGACTTGTCAATTCCTTCTTGTTTGAGTTTGGCGACTACCTTAGCTTCGGTAGCAATCGAAGCATGATCCGTACCAGGCACCCAGCAAGCATTGTATCCCTTCATTCGTGCACGACGGATCAAAATATCTTGTAAACTATTGTTCAGCATATGCCCCATATGCAACACCCCAGTTACATTCGGAGGTGGAATCACTATGGTATAAGGCTCTCGGTCATCGGGCACCGACTTGAAGTACTGATTGTCAGTCCAATACTGATACCATTTGTCTTCAACTTCTTGTGATTTAAATTTTGATGGAATATCCATGTATATTGTGGTCTGATTTTTGATAAACAAAAATACAGAGCCCGTGCTTCATAAAAAAACATTTAGCCAGCTCATAAATATCTTCATTATGAAACAACTTTTATTACTTACCGCCTTATTGACAATCGGATGGACAAGCGCCCAAGAGATTCGCTTTGAAAATGCAATGATTGATTTTGGCACCATCACCAAAGGAAGTGACGGAAATCGAATCTTTAAATTCACCAATACCGGTACTGTAGCCTTGGAAATTCAAAAGGTGTCTTCCTCTTGTGGTTGTACAATTCCTAAAAAACCACAGGCTCCTATTGCCCCCGGTGAAACAGGAGAAATCCAAGTTCGATACGACACCAACCGAATGGGGCCTTTTCGCAAAACCATCACCGTGAATTCCAATGCTGTGGGAACGCCCGTTGTTGCGTTAAAAATCAAAGGAACTGTCGAATAAAGGTGTTAACACAAATGTTTTTGTTAGAAACGCATCCTCTCTTCTCAGTAGCAATTTGATCTTTTTACCAGGTTTTCGCTGTAGTAAGCCTGCTATTTCGTGAAGTTTCAAATCGTCCAATCGCCGACTGTTTATCCGAGCCAGAATATCTCCTTTTTGGACCCCAGCTATGGCTGCTGGTGAATTGTGGCGTACCGCTGCTACTTCAATTATTTCTTGTAGTTCATACCGAATTACGTCTCTTAAAAAGATTTCAATTCCCCGATTCGCTCCATTTTCGTCATAGACGATATTGTTACTATTATTTCGTTTTCTCTGCACCAACTCCACCCCATTGTATTGCAATGAAATGCCACTCATATTGTAATAAAAAGGATCATTGACCCGCTTACTGGCTTTTAACGCCATCCGCTGATTCGGATAATCCAAATAGAGGACAAATCGACTGAGAAGTTCACCGCCAAGGCTTCCAACACGACTGGACAACATATCAATAGCGTTGAAATTATGCATTTCGGGGTAGGCAACTTTAACATCTTTGAGGGTGTGCCCCCCCATTTCAATCGATTTGATTTTACCTCGATCGCCAAAGATATCACCGTTAATGCCCCGTCCCAGAAAATCCTCAAACAAAGGGCCTGTTTTTTCGATTGTGCCTTCGGCTTCAAAAAGCCATAAAGCGTCACTAGAGCCCGTGTCAATCAAAAAAGGGGCTTTTAGATCCATTGAATCACGCAATGAAAATTCCAAATCGATATGCGGTTTGCCCCGATAAAAGGTCAGTGGATAGTTTGTCGCATTAGAGGGAATTGAGAAAAATTCTGAATCCCTATACACCTTGATCTTTTTATTGTTGTAATCGATTTTGATGGGAAAGTTTTTAAAAAAATCATATCCTATAATACCATCAATCTGAGTCCCCATCCGTCTTGAGAAAATAAAATTGTTTTCTTCCACCAACAATACCTCTCTTGCCACCCCTCTAATTTTTCCAATCTGCAGTGTATTGCCCTTTGTGAGGTAAGCCTGAATGGCTTCGCCTTGTCCCAGGCCGGTTAAATTGAAACTGTTTCGTTCTTTAAAATAAATCTTTGCCACACTGGGGTTGTTAAACAGCAGGGTCATCCCAACGCCTGTATCTAGCAAAAAAGACAATTGTTGCCCATTGACCGTTACGGGAATGACAATCAGATTATTGATGAACTGAAACGGAATTGTTTGCACCTTTCGCTTGTTCAAAAAGAAAAAATCGGCTTTAGTTTGCGTATTGGCAACAGTGGTCATAAAACAGATCAAAAGCAGAAGAATGGTGCGCATACAAGTGGGGTTTTTGCAACAATTTAACGCCAATTCGTTCGGTTTCAAAATTTGGAGTTCTTCCCCTTGGCTTTTTTTTTCATCTTTGTAAACTAATTTCTGGCATGCCTTCTTTATCAATCAAAGGAAAACAACTCCCTGCTTCACCAATACGCAAACTGGTTCCTTATGCTGAACAAGCAAAAGAACAAGGTGTGGAGGTGCTTCATCTGAATATTGGACAACCCGACATCCCAGCTCCTGAGGAAGCGATGAGAGTGGTTCGGGAACAAGATTTAAAATTGTTGCCCTATGGAACTTCGCAAGGCTCGAAAGTTTATCGTGAAAAGCTATGCTCTTATTATGCCCAGCATGACATTGCACTCGAAGCTGATGACATCATCGTGACGACGGGAGCCAGTGAGGCCATTTCCTTTACTTTGAATGTGATCTGCGACCCCGATGAAGAAGTGATTATACCAGAACCTTTCTATGCCAATTATAACGGTTTTGCCGCCGCTGCCAATGTAACGGTCGTCCCTGTGGTATCAGCATTTGAAGAACAATTCAAACTGCCCCATATGGAGAAATTAGAAGCGCATATCACTGCCAAAACCAAAGCCATCTTAATTTGCAATCCCAGCAATCCTACCGGCTATTTGTACACCCAAGAAGAATTGACCATTTTGGGGAATTTGGCTTTGAAACACGATCTTTTTTTGATTGTGGATGAAGTCTATCGAGAATTTATCTATGGGGATGAAAAGCACTATTCTGTCCTTCAAAATCCAGCCTGGAGCGAACATGCCATCATGATAGATTCGGTATCCAAACGCTATAGTTTGTGCGGGGCACGTGTAGGCTGTATGATTTCCAAAAACAAACAGTTGTTGAAAACAGCTATGAATTTTGCTCATTTGCGCTTGTCCCCTGCCACCTTGGCACTCATGGCAAGTGAAGCCGCCTTGGAAGCCCCAGCCTCTTATCTAGAAGGGGTAAAAGAAGAATACCGACGTCGTCGCACGACTTTAATTGAGGTACTGGGAAAAATCCCCGGTGTGGAAGTTTCCAAACCCAAAGGTGCTTTCTATTGCATCGCCAAACTTCCTGTATCGGATGCGGAAGATTTTTCGCGTTTTCTTTTGAAAGATTTTTCGGACCAAAATCAAACCGTCATGTTGGCACCTGCTGCCGGCTTTTATTCCTCTGAGAATCTTGGGAAAGATCAAGTGCGCATCGCCTTTGTACTCAATGAAGAAAAGCTTACGCGGGCAGCCATTATTCTAGAGAAAGCACTCAATCGCTATCAAAATTCTTAAGGAGTTCGTATCTTAGAGGGGCATGAAAGCAATCCAATACAAGCATTCTATTCGCCCTTACACTACCTTCAATATTGCGGCTCATTCCGCAGAGTTTGTCTCTGTACAATCCATTGCTGAGCTCAAAGAAGCGCTAGAGAATATTCCCCCTCAAAAAATCAGACTACTGGGTGGAGGGAGCAATATGTTGTGGACCCAAGATTTTGATGGCCGTACCATTCATTTGAATCTAAAAGGAATCACAACCATCGAAACCACTGAAAAAGATGTTCTCGTAGATGTACAAGCTGGGGAAAACTGGCATGACTTTGTTTTGTGGACGCTCAAAAACGATCTGGGTGGGGTTGAAAATTTAGCCTTAATCCCAGGCAATGTAGGTACCGCACCCATTCAGAATATAGGTGCCTATGGAGTTGAACTCAAAGACGTCATGGAAAACTGCACACTACTCCATCGCAACAGCTTAAAAGAAGAAATCCTTAGCACAGCGGACTGTCATTTGGGATATCGCGACTCTATTTTCAAAAACAAACTCAAAGACCAGGTGGTGATTACTTCGGTGCGGTTTCGCCTGTTCAAAGCCCCGCATTCTTTGCACACTTCCTACGGAGCCTTAGCGCAGGAATTAGCAACAAGGGATCAAACAATTCAAGAAGTGGCGCAAGCCGTGATTCGAATTCGGCAACGAAAACTCCCCGACCCCAAAGAAATTGGTAACTGTGGGAGTTTTTTCAAAAATCCTATCGTTTCCCAATCGGTCTTCATGGCGCTTCAAAAAAAGTATCCCAATCTGCCTTCTTATCCAGCAGATCAAGCAGTGAAAATTCCAGCCGCTTGGCTGATTGACCAACTTGGATTTAAAGGTATTCGTAGAGGCGACGCAGGTGTCCATCCGAATCAGGCTTTGGTGCTGGTCAATTATGCTAATGCATCAGGGGCCGAAATATGGGCTTTGGCCCAAGAAATTCAGGAGGCCGTACAAACTACTTTTGGGATTGCTTTGGAAGCAGAGGTAACACGCTATTGATCACTCTCTATTTTTAGAATCTATTGGAATCGTAACCGGACCGTCGTTGAGCAAATGTACTTTCATGTCCGCTCCAAAAATACCCGTTGCGATTTTTTGACCTAAAAGCTTTTCCAGTTTATCAATACAATATTCATATAAAGGAATGGCTTGTTCGGATCGAGCTGCTTTGATATAGGACGGACGGTTCCCTTTTTTGGTTGCGGCCATCAGCGTAAATTGAGAGATCAGTAAAGCCTCTCCTCCCACATCAATTAGCGATCGGTTCATTACCCCATCGGCATCATTGAATATCCGCAAAGCAACGATTTTCTGAAGCAACCAATCGGCATCGGCTTCGGAATCATCCGTTCCAATACCCAGCAAAATCAAAACCCCTTGATTGATGCTTCCCACCACTTGCTGGTCAACACTCACACTAGCTTCACTGACCCTTTGAACGATTACACGCATAATTATCTATTTTCGGTACGGAGTATCTTCTTCTAACAATTTCAAATAGCTATCATAGCGGCTTTCCGCAATTTGCCCTTCCGCTACTGCCTGTTTGATGGCGCATTTTGGCTCTTCTACATGCAGGCAATTGTGGAATTTACAGCCTTCTTGAAGTTGTAAAAATTCCAAAAAATAATCAGCCAGTTCGGTTGGACTCATATCCACAACGCCAAACCCGCGAATCCCTGGTGTGTCTATAATGCGAATATTCGCATCCAAATCAAACATCTCAGCAAAGGTAGTAGTGTGTTGCCCTTGAGAATGACTACTGGAAATAGTGGCTGTCTTAAGGTCTAAATCGGGGGCAATGGCGTTGGCTAAAGTAGATTTTCCCACTCCACTATGCCCAGAAAACATACTAACCTTTCCCCCCATAGCCTTTTTTAAATCCTCAACCCCTTGCTGCGCCAAGGCAGAAATAAAGCGAGTTTCATAACCGATCTTTCCATAAACAGCTTGCATTTCCTCCAAGGCTTGTCGTTCTCCTTCGTTATAACTGTCCATCTTATTGAAAAGCAAAATCACGGGGATACCATAAGCCTCTGCCGATACCAAAAAGCGATCGATAAAAGCAAATGTAGTCACCGGATTGTTTAGTGTGACCAATAAAAATACCTGATCGATATTGGCTGCAATAATATGGGTTTGCTTGGACAGGTTTACCGAGCGTCGGATGATGTAGTTTTTACGTTCCAAAATATCGGAAATCACGCCTTGACTTGAATCTTTAGGGTCTTTGTCCACCGCTACCCGATCGCCTACAGCCACTGGATTGGTGCTCTTGATTCCCTGTAAGCGAATTTTCCCTTTGATCCGACAATTCAAAAAACCATCATCGGTTTTAACCAAGTACCAACTTCCTGTAGAGCGATAAACAATTCCTTCTAACATGAATCACAAAAATACTAACATTTTTTTCGCTTGTGCCAGAAACGCTTGGGCATTGCTTTTCGTATCTTTGCCAAAAGAAACCAAATGTCGGATAAAGCCCTTTTAATGATTTTAGATGGCTGGGGAAATGCCAGTCGTAAAGAAGCCTCTGCCGTGGAGCAGGCCCAAACCCCTTTTATTGATTCACTCTATGAAAACTACCATTTTAGTGCCTTGCGTACCCATGGGGAGCACGTGGGTTTACCTAGTGGACAAATGGGCAATAGCGAAGTAGGGCATATGAACTTAGGAGCTGGGAGAATTGTTTATCAAGATTTGGCAAAAATCAATAAAGTGGTTGCAGAAGGTGCCCTGGGAGACCAAGCCCCTTTGCAGGCCGCTATCGCTTATGCTAAAGAAAAAGGAAAAGCTATTCATCTTTTAGGCTTATTATCCGATGGTGGTGTCCACGCCCATATCGACCACTACGAAGCCATGATCAAAACATTGGCCAGTACCGAACTACCATTCTACCTTCATGCCTTTAGTGATGGGCGCGACGTGGCTCCCAAGTCAGGTACCTCTTTTGTAAAAAAAATCAGTGCCCTTTTGGAAAACACCTCTGGAGAATTGGCTTCCTTGATCGGTCGGTACTACGCTATGGATCGAGACCAGCGCTGGGAACGTGTCCAAAAAGCTTATCAACTTTTGGTGGAAGGAAATGGAAAAGCCACCACAGATTTTGCAGCAGCCATGGATGCCAGCTACCAAGATGGAACCACGGATGAATTTATGGAGCCGCTCGTCGGAGTAGATGCTGATGGCAAGCCCATTGCGACCATTCAAGCGGACGATGTGGTGATTTTTATGAATTTTAGAACCGATCGCGGGCGGCAGCTCAGTCAAGTACTGACCCAACAAGCCTTTTCAGAATACGGCATGGAACCCCTTGCGCTGCACTACCTTACGTTGACCAATTACGATGAAAATTTCGAAAACGTTCACGTCATTTTTGACAAAGACAATTTGAAAGACACCCTTGGAGAAACGCTTTCTAAAGCAGGGAAAACACAAATACGAATTGCCGAAACAGAAAAATACCCTCATGTAACTTTCTTCTTTAATGGTGGTCAAGAAACCCCTTTTGAAGGTGAAAAAAGAATCCTATGCCCTTCCCCTAAAGTGGCCACCTATGATCTTAAACCCGAGATGAGTGCTTTTGAAATCCAAGACAAGATTATAGCCGCCATCCAAAGTGACACGCCCGATTTTATCTGTCTCAACTTTGCCAACCCCGATATGGTTGGACATACCGGAGACATGCAAGCAGCCATTAAGGCCTGTGAAACGGTTGACCAATGCGCTGAAAAAGTAATTACCGCTGCCTTAGCTCAAGGCTATGTCACCCTTTTGATTGCCGATCATGGAAATTGTGAAACCATGTTTAATGAAGATGGAAGTCCCCACACAGCGCATACCACCAATCCCGTTCCGTTTATTCTTGTGGATGGTAAAAAACGTAAGGTCAAATCCGGAGTATTGGGAGATATTGCGCCAACTGTATTAGATTTGTTAAATGTAGCCCAACCCGCTGCTATGACACAAAACTCATTATTAGAAGACGAATGAAAAAATTAGCCCTACTCCTGCTCTTTTCTCTTACGGCTTGCGGCACCACCACAACCCCGCCCAAAGCTCTTCCCGTAACTGAAAAAACAACCCTCGAAGAAGGTACTCCCTACATGATTGGAGAAATCAACCGAACCAATCTGCTGACCTACGAGCACAGTCAATGGTTTCAAAAAGAATACGATTTTTTTAAGCTCAACCCAAGCTGGGTGGCTGAAATGAAACCACTGGCCCATGGCTTGACCTATACGCTATTCCTCGGAACTTGGTGTGAAGACAGTCAACGAGAAGTACCTGGAATGCTAAAAATACTGGATGCCCTTGACGTGCAGGCAGGCGATTTGACCCTATATGCGATGGATGAGGACAAAACAACCCCACAACATTTCGAAGAAGGACTTGATATCATCAACATCCCAACTTTGATTTTTTATAAGGACGGAAAAGAAATGAATCGTATTGTAGAGTTTCCTGTAGAATCACTTTACAAAGACATGGGTAAGATTCTCAAAAACGAGGCGTATCAACATGCCTACTTTGATGTAGCCAATCCATGATATTCAAAACAGCCGAAGAAATTGAACGCATTCGAGAAAGTGCGCTGATTGTATCGAAAACGCTTGGGATGCTCGCAGGGGAAATCAAACCCGGAGTAACGAGCTTAAAACTAGACGCTTTGGCTGAGACCTTCATTCGGGATCATGGTGCCGAACCGGGGTTTTTGGGACTCTACGATTTTCCCAACACCCTTTGCGTAAGTCCCAATGCACAAGTCGTCCACGGCATCCCCAATGACACTCCTTTGGAAGAAGGCGATATCCTCTCCGTAGATTGCGGCGCCTTGAAAGACGGATTTTATGGAGATCATGCCTATACTTTTGCAGTGGGACAAATTGATCCTGCCGTGGCCAAATTACTTCAAGTAACCAAAGAGTCCCTTTATGTGGGCATCGCACAATTTAAGGCTAACAATCGCGTAGGGGATGTTGGTTATGCCATTCAAAACTACACTGAAGCGGCAGGTTATGGTGTCGTTCGAGAACTGGTTGGGCATGGTTTGGGGGCTGAAATGCACGAAGCACCCGAAATGCCAAACTACGGTCGTCGAGGCCGTGGAAAACAGTTTAAAGAAGGCTTGGTGGTGGCTATAGAGCCCATGATCAACCAAGGAACCCGACGTATCAAACAACTCAAAGACGGTTGGACTATTCTCACCGCTGACGGTAAAGCTAGCGCTCATTTTGAGCATGATGTGGCAATTGTTAATGGTCAGCCCGAGCTGTTATCCACTTTTGATTATATCTATGAATCCTTGGGGATTCAGAGCGATGAAGAAATCCCTTTTCGGAAAAAAACCAAGCAATGAAATGGATTCTTGCCCTTTTCCCACGTCCCGTGTTGATCTGGGGCAGCATCCAACTCCGCCCCCTTCTTCGATGGTGGTATCGCGGTTCCCGATTTAAAGATCCGATTGATGGTCGTGGCTATCGGAAATTTCTCCCCTATGGGTACGATAAAATACGTCCCAATGCCCTGAGTCCCGGAACGCTCTCATTGGAAAGACATCGGCTACTGTGGTTGTATTTGGAACGGGAAACAAGCTTACTAAGTCAAACCCTACGTGTACTTCATGTAGCTCCTGAACAGGCTTTTTACCAACGATTTAAAAACTTTTCGCATTGGGAATACACCACCACTGATTTACATTCTCCCCTAGCTGACGTCAAAGCCGATCTCACAGCATTACCCTTTGCCGAGGAAACTTTTGACCTGATCTTTTGCAATCATGTTTTGGAGCATATTCCCGAGGATCAAAAAGCGCTTTCCGAACTCTATCGCGTTTTGAAAAAAGGAGGAACCGCCATCCTTCAAGTACCCCTTGATGAAAACCGAAAGACCACTTTTGAGGACAACAGCATCACCGACCCTAAGGAACGTACTCGAATTTTCGGGCAATACGATCACGTACGTATTTATGGGCAAGATTATTATCAGCGTTTGGAAACCGCTGGTTTTCAGGCGGAGGCAGTAGATCTATACGCAAAGATATCCCCTGAAGAAATCAACTGCTTTTCGCTCCAGCAGGAGCGGATTCCAGTGGGGGTGAAAAGCTACTAATCAATTTCATAATCCAAAGACTCCACAGGACGGTCATTAGCAAAATTTGGAGACCATCCATACTGAATATTTACTCCCAAAAATCGCTGGTTTAAGCGATTGGAATAACGCCCGTAATAAAACCCTAGCTTCCAATGATCGGACAACGGAAAAGCAAATTGTCCTTGCCATTGGAAAGGAATACGAACATCTACCCCCAACAAAATCCCTGATGGAGCCTCCCATTGGATCCGTGTCCAATAACTGTATTCTGAGGCTTCTTTTTCCATTCCCACAATTCCGTGAAGTTTGTGTTTTGGTAACGATTCAAAAACACCACCTAGGAGTACTTTGTATCGCAATAACTTTGAATCAACAGTGTACGCTTTTCTAGCATTGGACAAGTTCCAATTGGAAAGCGACAAACCGCCATAATAATCCCTGACTCGTACTAATAAAGAGGTGTCAAAAGTGACCCAATAAACCGTTTCGTTGACCAGCAAAGGATCGGGTGTTTCAATATTGCGAATACGCTGAGCTTGCCAAAAAAGAGATTTTGCATTTAGTTGCGAGCCTAAATAAAGGTTTGTTCGGGTATTCAAAGGGATTCGATAAGAAAGTACAGCTCCTAGCTTTTGATATTTTTCAAAGGAAGCTTGTTCAAAATAGGACTGCACTCCCCACCCCCAGCGGTCGCTTTTGGTTGGGGTTTCAAAATATAGTTGTTGTTGCAACATTGATTCCTCAAAAAGGTAACTCTTCTTTACCCCCAGTGCCAATCGAGTCTCAAAATCAGTCCCAACAGCTGCTGGAAGATGAGCGCCTAAAAAAACAGGAGGATCAGAAAACGATTGTGGCTGTTGACAGCAAGCCAATCGAAAAACAAAAAGGAAAATAAAAAATACTCGCATGACGGTTAATTACTGACCTTTAATCAAGAGAATTCCTCTTTGTACCGAACTATTCTTATCGGTTCCATACAAACGAATCTGATAATAGTAGCTTCCTGCCGGGAGAATTTCCTGTGTTTCTGGATCACGCCCCTCCCAAGTTTGGTCATACCCCGCTGGAGCATCAAAAACAAGTATTCCCCTTCGATTAAATACCTGAATATGGGCTGTAGGATACGCTTCAATATTCTTGATATGCCAAGAATCATTAATTCCATCCCCATTCGGAGTAATGGCTTCCGCAACGGCAATGGGGTTTTGAGGCAGCAACTTTACGATCCCTATTTTTGAAAACAAAGCCAAAGACCGGGCTTCTAAAAAAGTAAAAAAAACGCCCCTTTGTTGGCTGGCAATAGCCTGCCAGCCCTTGGAAGAAAAACCAACCCAGGTGCAGTCCTCACTATTTGAAAACCACTTTAAGAGTTCCGTTTCTGGAAGGGCAAAAGAAGCTGTTTTATTCCCTGAAACCTCCCAAACAAAAGGTAAGCTAGCGTCCAAAACACGGTAAAAACCCAGGGAGGAAACCGATTCAGGAGTCAAACGAATATTCAACAATTCAGCATCTTTAGAATCCGCATACAAAAGCACCTGACGATCTTGATATCCAAAGGGAAAGACCGTTTGTCCACTCCACAAGCCTTCGAGGGCGGTGTCAAAATAGGCCCTGTCACTGCCTGTTTCTAATGAAGTATGGGTATCCAAAAAAAGTGTTGCCTTTGGAAAGGTGGGAGTCCCCCAAACACCCTCATGAAAAACAAAATGAGAACCAAAACTACTTACTACTTCCTTTTCAAAATGTCCCACAGACCCAAAAACACCCATTTGCCCCCAAAGCGCAGAAGTCATGAAGATGGTCAAAAGACAAGACCAAAATTTCATCTATGGGTTCTTTGTGTTTTTAAGGCTTCAACCTCCGCTTCTAGCATTAGAATGCGCTCTTGTAACTGTTCTAAAACTTCTAGAAAACCATTGGGAACAAACGCATTATCCAATCGATTTCCTTCCAAATCGGACATAAACACAAGCGGTTTTCCAGCTAGTTTTTCCAACTCCCGAAAGGCCGCCAAAACATCAACATTGATAATCCGATTGTGCTTCCTGTTTTTTGCATAAAAGCTCCAAGCCATAGGTTCACTTCGTGGAATCAACTCAAACCGATGCGGAGACAAAACAGTAATGTTTGCTTCGGAATCCATCACCTGCAATTCCGTTCGGTTTGCAACATCTTGAACTGCAAACAACTGAACGGTATCAGATGTGCTCGTTGTTGGCGCAGTTCCGGCTCCTATAGAAAGAATCTGGGCTGCATCCTGACCAAATAGGTGGGTATTAAACCCAACATTACCGTTCTTCAAAACCACAAGAGCGTCCGATCGTTCGGAACTGTTTTTTCCATTTCCCAAAGTAAACAGGCGTGTTGTGGGAACCCAGTCATCTTTATCGGTTTGAGCCGCCAAACGATTGTAAGACCCCATTACAGTTTCGGAAAAGCTTTCAGCAATCGTATTATTCCCCAACGCTACCGATCGATGCCCTTTGGCTTCCGTTCGGTAATTCGCAGCCAAAGAAAAGTCCCCTATGTTCTTACGATCCCAACTAGCTCCTGAAGCACTGCCTGCTCGAAAAGCTGCTTTTTCCTTGTTAAAGAAAAAACGAGCATTGTCGTTTGCCCCAGTTTGATTGTCCATACTTGGGCTGCCAAATAAAAAATGATTCGTGGAATAGGAGGCGTGCCCATTGCTAACCACCCCTTCCTCCAATCGAAAAGGACTAGAGTCCGAACTAGCTTCCGTAGAGGAAAGTAACAATGTGTTTGAGTTAGGACTGGAAAAAAGAAGCGTACCACTTGCCTGAAGTTGAAGACTGTTTCCGTTTTCAGTGGTTAAAGAGGCGTTTTGGGAATCGGTGAATCGCCAATTAAGTTTATGGGAAGGCGTTGATTGAGACAATCCATTTAAATCAACACTACCGCCTTGATCCAGCGAAAGAAGCGTCCCTTCTAACCGCAATTGCTGTGGAGCATCCTTAAAAATGGATAAATCCACATTTGAGCCACCATTATCTAGGCGTAAAATATTCCCTTCTAATTGCAATTGTGGATCCGAAGAATGACGATAAGGACTAAGATCAACTGTTCCTCCATTTTCAAGAATCAATTGGTCTCCAGACAAAATCAACTGCTGGGGAGACGATCGAAGATTGGATAAATCCACCGCAGCGGCTGATCCCACCTGTAACAGATCGGCTTCCCATATCACCTCTGGAGTCTCATTCGAAACATAGGAAAGAACAGCCCATTCATTATTTTGGGTCCACACTTCCAATTGCTGGGTATCAGTATTGAATAAAAGCATTCCCACTGGGATAGGCGCTGTAAAAGAACGGTCTCGTTCGGTAGTAGAAAGCCTAGGAAGTAACAAGGCTCTCTCAGAACTTTCCAGTTCCAATAGCGCATATGGATGTATCCGATAGGGATCTCCTCCTATTTTGAGTTGACAGTGACTTTGAACCCCAATAAAGAAACAAAGTGCACAAAAGAGTAGGCGTTGCGCATCCATCTGACTTGATTTGAGTGTCCATGAAAATTATAAAAAATAGGTGAAAACCCGTGGGTAAATGTAATAAATGGTTGTTTACCAGCCTTTTGTGGTTACCTCAAGGGTGGTGGAACCCTGACTTACTATCCAATAGGCTTCCAAATTTGTTGCACTCGCTATAAGTTCTTGCCCCTTTTCTAGTGGCAAAACCATTAGGGCAGTGGCGTAAGCGTCGGCAGTCATACAATCCGCAGCACGGACGCTAGCACTCAGAATGGAAGACTTTACCGGTAGCCCAGTATGAGGGTTTAGACTGTGAACATACTTCTCCCCAGTTAGGGAGTCAATACGGTATTTTCGGTAATTACCAGAAGTTGCCAAAGCTTCATCAACCAGGGAAAGAGTGGTTTTAAAACGACGTTCAGCTCCTTGTTGGGGATCGTCAATAGCAACCGTCCAAGCTTTTTGAAACTTTGGACTGATTCCTTTGGCAACCACTTCCCCTCCTATTTCTACCAAATAATTTTGCTGTCCTTTTTCCAACAAATAATTCGCAATAACATCCACCGTATACCCCTTGGCAATAGCATTGAAGTCTAAGTAAATAGCGGGGTGGTCTTTGCGTATCGTTCCATTCTCTCGTAGGCTTATTTTCTCCCAACCGGTGAATTGTCGTAAACTATCCAATTGAACCGTTCCAATGCGCCTTAAGGGTTTTTGGGGACCAAAGCCATAGGCGTTCACCAAACTACCAACGGTAGGATCAAAAAACCCATCGGTTTTTTTCCAAACTGTTGTTGCCTTGCGAAAGACCTTTTTAAAATGAGAATCTACAACCACAAGACTATCCCCTCTATTGATTTTGGAAATATCCGAATCAGGCCAATAAGTGGATAAAGACTGGTTGATCACTTGAAATAGGCTGTCGATGCTCTTTTGATATTGAGCATATTGATGAGACCCTCCTTCATATTGAATCGTGTAGGAGGTGCCTAGCGCACGTCCTTGATGAATTTGCAGCGAGCTTGGGGTTTCACAAGCCACAAAAAGAATTGCAAGGATGCTAATGTATTTCTTGCAAACCGTCGTAATTGACAACATAGGGCTCTGTTTTGGAAAGTGGTTTTTCATAGTCGTCAGCATGCGCAAAACCCACTCCAGCATAATAAGTAAAAGCGTTGTATTTGGTGGCATGCTCTTTGACTTGAGCCATGAGTTTGAGGTCATACTGCTTGGGATTTTCAGGATATAAAGACCCTTTGACAACCACAAAATGAAGTTTTTTTTCCTTCAAGCAGACAAACTGAGGGTCTTTCTTTAGTTTGGAATTCACCGCGAGGAATTCAAAACCATCTTCTTTCAAAAGTTCTCCAACCACTTGCATGGCCATATTGTGGATTTCCTGATTCGTCAATTCCTTTTTCATAGTGAACTGGCTACAATTTTTCTCTAAAGATATCATTTGAAAAAGAAAAGGGATGTTTTAGCCCATAAAAAAACCCAGCCGAAGCTGGGTTGTATAGGAAAAAATCTTATCCTCCAAAGTCGTCAAAACGCACATTTTCGGGAGGTACTCCAAAGTCATCCGCCATCTTTTCAACTGCTTGATTCATCAATGGAGGGCCACAGAAATACACCTCGATATCTTCTGGTGCGTCATGGTGATTCAAATAATTGTCAATAGCTACTTGGTGAACAAAACCGACAAAACCATCGCCTTCGCCATCCAAACCATCCTTTACTTTCCAATTGTCTTCTTCCATAGGCTCTGACAGAGCAATGTAAAATTTAAAGTTTGGATAGTCTTTTTCTAGGGCTCGGAAATGATCCACATAGAAAAGCTCACGCTTAGAGCGACCACCATACCAGAACGTTACTTTACGTCCCGTTTTCAGGGTACGGAACAATTCATATAAATGAGAACGCATTGGAGCCATTCCAGCGCCCCCTCCTACATACATCATTTCAGATTCGGAGTGATTGATAAAGAATTCCCCATAAGGTCCTGAGATCGTTACCGAATCTCCTGCTTTTTTGGAGAAAATATATGAAGAGGCTACTCCTGGATTAACCTCCATCCAATTGTTTTTGGCGCGATCCCATGGCGGGGTTGCAATACGGACATTCAGCATGATCTCACGTCCTTCGGCAGGATAGGAAGCCATCGAATAAGCACGCTCCACGGTTTCGGCATTTTTCATTGTTAGTGGCCAAAGATTAAATTTATCCCATTCCATTTTGAATTTCTCTGGCTCACCAGGATGCTCCTCTGGGTGGGCTGTGATGTCGATATCTTCATATTTAACTTCACATTGTGGGATTTCAATCTGAATGTATCCCCCGGCTTTGTAGTCCATCGCCTCAGGAATCTCTACCACAAATTCTTTGATGAAAGAAGCAACATTGTAGTTTCTCACCACTTTGGCTTCCCATTTTTTGATTCCAAAAACCTCTTCAGGCACTTGGATGACCATATCTTCTTTCACTTTTACCTGGCAGCCCAGTCGCCATCCTTCGGCAATTTCTTTACGAGTAAAGTGAGGGGCTTCTGTTGGCAAGATTTCCCCTCCTCCATCGAGGATTTGGCATTTACACTGAATGCAGGTTCCACCACCACCACAGGCAGAGGGTAAAAATATTTTATTATTTCCCAATGTGGAAAGCAACGTCCCTCCAGAACCTACCTCTACATCTTGTTCTCCATTGATCTTTAACATCACAGGACCTGAAGGCAACAACTTGGCTTTCGCCCCCAAAAGCATCCCCACCAAGACAAAGGTGATTGTTAAAAATACTACGATACTTGCAATGATTACAGTACTATCCATTTCTTATAATTTAATACCCATAAAACTCATAAATCCTAACGCCATCAATCCCGTAATGATAAAGGTGATTCCCAACCCACGAAGTGGCGCAGGAACATTGGAATAGCTGATCTTTTCGCGAATGGCGGCAATGGCAACAATAGCTAACAACCATCCAATTCCAGATCCCAAACCATAAACAGCTGATTCACTCACTCCTGAAAAATCTTTTTGTTGCATAAACAAAGAGCCTCCGAGGATGGCACAGTTTACTGCAATCAAAGGCAAGAAAATTCCAAGGGCACCGTAAAGAGCTGGCGCAAATTTTTCTACAATCATCTCTACCAATTGCACCATAGAGGCGATGACAGCGATAAACATGATAAAACTCAAAAAGCTCAAATCAATTTCAGCATATTCAGCCCCAAGCCATTGTAAAGCGCCAGGGCGAAGTAAATAGGTGTCCAACAAAAAGTTGATTGGCACAGTGATGGCCAAAACAAAGATCACGGCAAATCCAAGTCCTACCGCTGTTTTAACTGTTTTGGATACCGCAAGGTAGGAGCACATTCCTAGGAAGTAGGCGAAAATCATGTTTTCGATAAAAATGCTCTTGACGAATAAATTCAAATAGGCTTCCATAAGTGCTTAGTTTTTTTCGATTAGGTCTCTATTGCGAGAACGTTGAATCCATATAAAAATACCCACCGTAATCAAGGCCATGGGAGAAAGCAACATCAATCCGTTGTTTACATATCCCATTTCATAAACTGCATCGGGAATGACTTGCATTCCAAAAAGCTTTCCAGAACCTAGCAGCTCCCGGAAGAAAGCCACTACGATTAAGATAAATCCATAACCGGCTGCATTTCCTATCCCGTCTAAAAAGGATTTCCAAACTCCATTACCTAGGGCAAACGCTTCCAATCGTCCCATTACGATACAGTTGGTGATAATAAGGCCGATAAAGATGGAAAGTTCTTTACTGACGTCATAAGCAAAAGCGCGGAGTACTTGATCTACCAAAATCACCATGGAGGCAACAACGACCAATTGGACGATGATTCGGATTCGGTTAGGAATCAGGTTGCGCAGCAAAGAGATGATGACATTACTGGCTGCCATCACTGCCATCACCGAAATACTCATCACCAAGGCTGGCTTGAGTTGTACCGTAATCGCAAGGGCAGAACAAATTCCCAATACTTGAACCGTAATGGGATTGTTGTCATCCATCGGGTCGGTCAGTAAGGCTCTGTTTTTTTTGGAAAAAAGTGGCTCTTTCTCTTTGGCTACAAAGAGAACACTAGGCTCTTTTTCGGAGGTTTTGTTTGTGTTTGCCATGGTTGTATTAGTTTGCAGCTACTGTGTTGTTCTCTTGACTAAAAAACGGTAAGTAGTGTTGTAAGCGTTCGTATATCATTGCTGTAACGCCATCTCCTGTGATGGTCGCTCCTGAGATTGCATCTACTTCGTGATCATTTTTGTCGCTATCCGTTGGATCGTTGTTGGTCTTGGAAACATTAATCCCTACCAATTGACCATTTTCATCAAAAACCTTTTCTTGCTTGAAGCGATCTTGAAACCACTGCTGTGTGATTTCAGCTCCCAAACCAGCGGTTTCTCCTTTGTGATCAAATACGGCACCGCGAATAGTGTTCTTATCACTTTCTAAAGCTACATAGCCCCAGATGGCATCCCATAGTCCAGCACCGCGAAGTGGAATGATGTAAAATTTTTCAGCATCTACCTCGGCGATATATAAAGGAAAACGTTGTTCCAAAGCCGGTTTTTTGATTTCATTGTTTAGCTTAAGGGTAAAGGCGTTGGTTTCTTCATCCACATTCCCAGTAGCTGTGAGTGCCAATTCCTTCGTGATGTAGTCCTTGTACAAAAGTTCGGCTTTTTCCCGATCGGTTTCAATTCCGATGGTAGCCAAAATGTTTTGCATTTTCTCCTTACGGATATTGTCTGCTTGGCGCGACTTCAAAGAAGTAGCCGTAAAAGCCAAGGAAGAAGCCACTACCATTACCATGGCAGCAGCAAATAAAAACGTGTATGCGTTGCTATCTCTGTTCATATCTTCTTAGGCCGTTTTAAGTTGGCTGGTAGCCCAGCGTTTCTTTCGTTTATTGACATTGCTTTGGATCACATAGTGATCAATAGTAGGGGCAAACACATTCATCAATAGAATGGCAAGCATTACCCCTTCTGGATAGGCCGGGTTAAAGACCCGAATCATGATACAAAAGATCCCTACCAAAATTCCGTATATCCATTTCCCTTTGGTGGTTTGTGCTGCAGATACTGGATCGGTAGCCATGAATACAATCCCAAAAGCAAAGCCTCCTGCAACCAGATGGTTCATCCAATTAAAGCTCATCAAAGCGTTGGCACCCCAAAGGTTGAATAAGAAGCCCATAACAGCAGCACCGAGGACACCACCTGCCATAATTCGCCAGCTTCCTACACCCGTTGCAATCAAGATCAAAGCACCAACCAAGATCCACAAAGTGGACGTCTCGGCTATGGAACCAGGGATGGCTCCTTGAAACATTTCGAATAAGGAGTAATTAACTTGTTGTCCAGCCGCCAATGTTCCTAGAATAGTCTCTCCGGAAATAGCATCTACATTACCCGCTTCCGAAACCCATACTTTGTTTCCTGACATATAAGTGGGATATGCAAAAAAGGCAAAAGCCCGTGCCGTTAGTGCTGGATTTAGAATGTTCATCCCAGTTCCTCCAAAAGCTTCTTTAGCGATCAAAACCGCAAAAGCCACCGAAATAGCAACCATCCAAAGTGGAATATCAACAGGCATAATCATAGGAATCAACATTCCTGTGACCAAGTAACCTTCATTTACCTCATGACCGCGATATACAGCAAAAGCAAATTCAATAGTTAGTCCGACTACATAGGAAACGATGATCATCGGGACGATTTTAAACGCACCGTGAACAAAGGCTTCCATAAAAGTGAAGGGGGTCCCTAGTTGAATAAAATGTTGGTAACCTGTATTGTAAATCCCATAAAACAAAGCGGGCATCAATGCTAAAATAACGGTTACCATCGTACGCTTCAAGTCCACTGCATCACGAATGTGCGCTCCTTTGGTAGTAGTGTGGTTGGGTACAAACAAAAAGGTGTCAAAGGCATTAACAGCTGGAGCAAAACGCTCCCATTTTTCGCCTTTGGCAAAAGGTCTTTTGAGGTTGTCTAGTTGGTTTCTTAAAAAATTCATACGTCTAAATATTATCCTACTTCTTTTATCATCAGCGTTAACGCATCCTTAATTATCTCTTGCGCCTCGATCTTGGAGGTATTGGCATAATCTACCAAACCAAAATCTTCAGGCACCACTTCGTAAATTCCGAGGGCTTCCATTTTTTCAATATCACCGGTCATACAGGCTTTGATTAATTGCATAGGGAAAATATCCATCGGAAATACTCTTTCCATTTCACCCGTTACCACAAGAGCACGTTCTTCGCCATTGAGATTGGTGTTTACATCAAATTTCTTTTTCCCAAAAAGCCAGGCCAATGAAGTCTTGGACAAACTAGGGATATGATTATCCAAAAAGGGAAGCCAACCAAATATGCGGTATTCGTTTCCTTCTGGAATTACTGTTACTAAATTATTGAAATAGCCTAAATAGCCGTTTTCGGTAGTGGCTGTTCCCGAAAGAACATCCCCATTGATATATCTATTGGCTAGGTTTTGATCAACTTCTGCCTGGTCTAACAATTCAGAAAGTTGGGTTCCAATAGTGGTTTTGATATACTGTGGTGCACCCACAGCGCTTCCCGCGACAGCCACAGTTCGTTGTGCCGAAAATTCGCCTGTCTCCAAAAAGACGCCAATATTGACTACATCTTCTGGGCGAATAGTCCAAACAGTTTCGCCCATATTCAAGGGGGCTAACTGGTGGATTTGAACACTCAAATTTCCAGCCGGATGCTGTCCTTTTACAGGAACATAGGTTGCGTTTTCAATATTTTCAAAGAATCCACCAAAGGAGGCTTCCGCGCTCAAAAATATTTCTGGGACCAGTTTGCTAAGAAAGTTAATTCCTCTTTGGAATTCTTCTTTGTTATTTTTCAATAAAAAATCAAAATCCACTTCCAAAGGTGCCGAAGCAAAGGTTGAAATAAACAAAGCCTTAGGATCTGCTTTTGGATTGGCTACAACTCCGTAGGGTCTTTGACCTAAAAAAGGCCAGTTTCCTGAATCGAGCAAAAGACGAATCGCTTCTTCTCGATTGAGTTTTTCCCATTGTGCCGTTTTGTGCTTTACAGCTTTATCGCCTTCGGGGGTGAGCACTAATGCGAGAATCTTTCGCTTAGCTCCTCTTAGTACTTGTGTTAATTTCCCAGCAACAGGAGATACAAATTGAATTTCGGGCTTGTTTTTGTCAAAGAATATAGGTGCTCCTTTCTCCACAACAGTCCCTTCTTTTACTAAAAGCTTAGGAGTCATTGCAAAAAAATCGTCAGGTTGTATTGCTACAGATGAACTGGATGTGTATTCTTTAATTATCTTTTCAGCCTCACCATTTAGAGAGATGGTGGCCCCTTTTCGGGTACGGATGCCTTTTGACATTGAATCAAGTTTTCTAAAATCGTTCAAATTTACTAATTATGCTTGTGGAGGTAAAGCGAATGCGGATCAATCCTTCTTATTTATAAATAATCTAAATAGTTGTTTAACTAGCATGGCTTTTCAATCTTTTTTTCCTCCCAACATGGCAACCCCTATTCAGCTTAATTGGCTATTTTACTGGGTCTTTAGCCTAAATTGTTTTTTTAGCCACAGTCAAGAGGGGCTTGAACAAAATCCTCCAGACTATATCAAATCCGTTGTGTTCAAGGCTTTGAATTCCGAAATTCAGTTTCCCGTTTTGGAATCGGGAGCTCGTTTTGTGCTCGAATTTGACGATCTACAAGCCATTGATGCCGATTATTACTATAAGATTTCCTATTTCAATTACGATTGGAGCCCTTCAAATTTGTTCAAAAATGAATATTTGGCTGGGTTTGACAATCTCCGAATTGATGACTTCCGAAGTTCCACCAATACCCTCCAACGTTATACTCATTATCGACTGCAACTCCCCAATGACAATACGCGGTTTTTATTGTCAGGAAATTATATGCTTGAAATTTATAACAGTGATGACGCATTGGTGTTTTCACGACGTTTTTTAATTTCAAAAAACGAAGCCAATGTTGCGGTGGGTGCTTTTCGAACCCGTGCCTTAGACTTTTTCAACACCCATCAAAGCATTCAGTTTTCTGTCACACCCAAAGGGGCTGCCTTTCGGGATCCAGAACGTTTGGTCAAGGTAGTTGTGTTGCAAAACGATAACTGGGATACCGCCATCACAGATTTGACACCTCAATACTACAATAATACCAGTTTGGAGTATCGCTATGACGAACAAAGTCGATTTAGTGGTGGGAATGAATTTTTGTTTTTTGACACCAAAGACCTACGCGTGAGCTCTCCTAGTGTCAGCTTTGTGGAGCGAAGCGATCGTTATGATAGTTTTTTATACACCGATATTCTACGAGCCAATCTTCCCTATACCCTAGCTCCAGATATCAACGGTGATTTTGAAATCCGCACCCTACAGGGCACCCAAGACAGTGCTATTGAAGCTGATTACACCCGTGTGCACTTTAGCCTTTCGGCTCTCGCTGCCATCCCCAATGCCGATCTTTACATCCTCGGAAAGTTTAACAATTACCAGCGAGAAGAAAGTGCTCGTATGCAGTATAATCAAGGATTAAACGCCTATGAAGCGACCTTACTACTAAAGCAAGGTTTCTATAATTACCGCTATACTATTGAGACCCCTGAAGGGGTTGATCCCTATGCCATCGGAGGGTCTTTTGCCCAAACAGAGAACCGCTGTTTGGTGTTAGTGTATTATCGAAATTTTGGAGATTTGAATGATCGTTTAATTGGTGTGGGCATTGGTTCCTCTTTCCAATTATTGAATTAAACATAAAAAAATCCTTATCGCTTGATTTTCAAGCATTTTTTGTAATTTAGTGCTACTGTTTGGTTATTCATTATGTTACAACAAGTCACTCGTGGTATCAAAATTTCTGTAGCTACTTCCTATAATGGCAGCTATGTGAAGAATTATATCAAACATTACGCCTTCTCCTACAACATTCGGATTGAGAATGAAAGCAAAAATTCTGTCCAGCTCCTAACACGTCATTGGAAAATTATGGAAGGCCATAACGGTCCTCAATATGTCAATGGTTCGGGGGTTGTCGGTAAAAAACCTGTGATCAATCCGGGAGAACAATACGAGTATAGTTCTGGCTGTCTGCTCACCTCGCCTATTGGAGCAATGAAAGGATCGTATATTATGATTGACTTTAGCAGTACCAAAAAATTCCATGTAGACATTCCGACCTTTAAACTTGCAGCTCCCTTTGCGCTCAACTAGCATTCGATTTTTTCCTTTTTTTTAGCATCTTTACCAAAACTTAAAATTCTATCCAATGTCGAATAGCAATTCTTTTGTACCCGTACCCGAAAACGAACCCATACTCGCTTATGCCCCTGGAAGCCAGGAACGGAAAGATGTATTGGCCACTTACAAGAAAATGTACAAAACGCCCATTGAGGTGCCGTTATTTATTGGAGGGAAAGAAGTAAAAACAGGGCAAACTGCCAGCATGCATCCACCCCATGAGCATCAACACACACTAGGAACCTATCATCTTGCAACTCCCACAGAAGTGGACACGGCTATTGAAAGTGCTTTAGCTGCCAAAAAACAATGGAGCGCCATGCCTTGGGAAGCTCGTGCTTCTATTTTCTTAAAGGCTGCAGAACTCATTGCTGGTCCCTACCGCGCCAAAATCAATGCCGCTACCATGCTAGCACAATCCAAAACCATTCATCAAGCCGAAATTGATGCTGCCTGCGAACTCATTGACTTTTTGCGATTCAATGTTGCCTTTATGCAGGAGATATACCAAAACCAGCCCGTATCCGGTCCGGGAATGTGGAATCGCTTGCAATACAGACCTCTCGAAGGGTTTATCTATGCCATCTCCCCTTTTAACTTTACTGCCATTGCTGGAAACTTATCAGCCAGTGCTGCCATGATGGGGAATGTTATTGTATGGAAGCCCAGCGATCATCAAATTTTCTCTGCCAAGATTGTAATGGATGTTTTCCGTGAAGCGGGACTTCCCGATGGCGTCATTAATATGGTAATGGGCGATCCCGAAATGGTCACCAACCGTGTTTTGGCCTCACCAGATTTTGCTGGAGTGCACTATACTGGATCTACTTTTGTCTTTAAAAACATTTGGGAGAAAATCGGAAACAATATTCAAAACTATAAGTCCTATCCTAAAATAGTAGGAGAAACCGGTGGAAAAGATTTTATCGTCGCTCATCCTTCTGCCATCCCCGCACAGGTAGCAACGGGGATTATCCGAGGGGCATTTGAGTTTCAAGGACAAAAATGTTCCGCTGCTTCACGTGTCTATCTGCCAGAATCCATTGCAGAAGAGGTATTGCAATATGTAAAAAAAGAAGTCGCCACCATCAAAATGGGATCTCCGGAAAATTTTGAAAACTTTATGACTGCAGTCATTCACAAAGGCGCCTTTGATCGTCTGAAAGGGGCTATTGAACAGGTTAAAAAAGATACCGAGGCAGAGATTGTCATCGGAGGAAATTGCGACGATAGCGTTGGTTATTTCGTATCACCAACCGTCGTTCGAACTACAGATCCTAACTATTTTAGCATGAGCACTGAACTCTTTGGTCCTTTAGTAACTATTTATGTTTACAAAGACGAACAATGGGCAGAAACGCTTCAATTGGTGGATCAGACATCAGAATATGCCTTGACGGGAGCGGTCTTTTCTCAAGATCGTTACGCTTTGCAAGAGGCTTTTGATGCGCTCGAAAATTGTGCTGGAAATTTCTACTTTAATGACAAACCCACTGGGGCTGTGGTAGGACAACAACCTTTTGGAGGTGCTAGAGGTTCGGGAACCAATGACAAAGCTGGATCGGTTTTCAACCTATTGCGTTGGGTATCCCCTCGCTTGATCAAAGAAACTTTTGTAACTCCTACAGACTACCGCTATCCTTTTTTAGCCAAAGAGTAGTTATTTATCGGGGGAGATACACCAGTTTTTTGGTTTCAAAAAAAGCATCAGAGAAATAATTTTTTAGCGCCATTTCCGCTGCCTTGGGGTAGGCAGTTAATTCCTCTGAAAGATCACCTCCTTTGAGGCAAAGCAGCCCGTTGGGTATGCTGTTTTGAGAAGTTTTTTGGATTTTATGACCCACCCAATGTACTAGGGTTTCCATAGGAGCCACAGCACGGCAAACCACAAAATCAGCCCTTAACGGAAGCTGTTCCATCCGTGTGTTGTGTGTGGTGACATTGGTAAGCTTTAGTGATTCCGCTACTGCATTGATTACTTTTATTTTTTTTCCAATACTATCGATCAAATGAAATTCGACCTCAGGAAAAAAAACGGCTAAAGGAATCCCTGGAAATCCTCCACCTGTTCCTACATCAAACACACGCGTTCCTTTTTGAAAATGGATATACTTAGCAATGGCAAGGGCATGGAGAACATGACGAACATAAAATCCATCCATATCTTTTCTTGAAATTACATTGATTTGAGCATTCCATTCAACATACAAAGAGAACATTTTTTTATACTGCTGCTGTTGAAATGATGTGAGGTTCGGAAAATAATGTAAAAGTTGTTCCAAGAATTTTAATTCAAAGGTAGTAAACCTATCAATCTTTATTACATTCGTAATATCAAACAATGCTATGTATATAAAATTCCCGCGAAAAGACTTAAAGGGTTTCTACAAAGAATTGACCAATAGGGTCAATGCCCATTTTAAAAAAAATCAATTAAAGAAAACAGGAAACTTCCAACTCCACATCAAATCGGTCGTAATGATCGGCCTCTTGGTTGTTCCGTATTTACTGCTGTTAACGATACCTATGTCTTCTTGGCAGCAACTCGGACTTTGCTTTTTAGCAGGTGTGGGCATGGCCGGAATTGGCATGAATGTGATGCACGATGGCAACCATGGATCCTACTCTTCACGACCTTGGATCAACAAACTTATGGGAGACACCATCTATTTTTTGGCAGGAAATTCCTACAACTGGAAGGTCCAACACAACTTCCTCCATCACACTTTTACCAATATCCACGAACACGATGAGGACATTGACGCGAATGGAATTTTGCGTTTTTCTGACCATCAACCCTGGAAACCATTTCACCGTTTCCAGCATTTTTATTTTGTATTCCTCTATGGATTGCTAACCCTCCGTTGGGCCCTAGTCTCAGATTTTAGTCAAATGCGACGCTATTTGAGAGAGCACAAAAGTGTGGCGGAAACCAAGAGCCCTCGCCGACTTTGGACCACATTGGTGATAACCAAAATATTATATTTCATCGGATGGCTGGTCATTCCATTTTTGGTTCTTGATATTGCTTTTTGGAAAATTTTAATCGGCTTTTTGCTAATGCATTATACGGCAGGACTTATTCTAAGTTTGGTTTTCCAATTGGCGCACGTAGTGGAAGACACCGAAATGCCTCTCCCTGATAAGAATCGTAAAGAAATGAAAAACACATGGGCCATCCATCAGTTATACACAACAGCAAATTTTTCCCCAAAAAACTGGTTGGTTAATTGGTATGTTGGAGGGCTTAATTTTCAAATTGAGCACCACATTTTTCCCCATATTTCGCATGTACATTATCGTGAAATTGCGAAAATCATTAAAAAAACAGCTAAAGAGTTTAATTTACCCTACAATGAGTACAAAACGACTCGAAGTGCTTTACTTTCGCATTTTAAATTTATAAAGAGAATGGGGCTCAAGCCTGCGCTCTAACTATTTTTTTATATTATGGAGGCACTGTCCGAAAGAATTAATAGTCTGCCCATTTCTGCTACACTAGCAATGGCAGCCAAAGCAAGAGAACTTAAAAGTCAAGGAATTGACGTCATTGGATTGAGTTTAGGAGAACCCGACTTTAATACTCCTGACTTCATCAAGGATGCAGCCATTCAGGCGGTCAACGACAATTACAATTCCTATTCACCAGTAGATGGCTATGCAGATCTGAAAGAAGCCGTTTGTGAAAAATTTAAACGCGATAATAATCTAGACTACAAACCCTCCCAAGTGGTTGTTTCCACTGGGGCCAAACAGTCTATTGCCAACGTCTGTATGGTCTTGCTTAACCCTGGTGATGAAGTGTTGCTTCCCGCACCTTATTGGGTTAGCTATTCCGCTATAGCCACACTGGCTGAAGCCACTCCCGTGATTGTTCCTACAGGAATCGAACAAAACTTTAAAATAACACCCGAGCAGTTAGAAGCGGCTATTACGCCCAAAACCAAGCTCATCATGTTCAATTCTCCCAATAATCCTTCTGGAACGGTCTATACGGAAGCTGAATACCGTGCACTGGCAGCGGTATTGGAAAAATATCCCAATATCTTCATTCTCTCAGACGAGATTTACGAACACATCAATTACGGTGTAGCGGTATTTAGCCTTGCTGCTATTCCTTCGCTTTATGATCGCACCATTACCGTTAACGGCTTGGCCAAGGCCTTTGCCATGACGGGTTGGCGAATTGGATATATTGGAGCTCCTGAATGGATTGCCAAGGCTTGTAATAAAATGCAAGGGCAAATTACCAGCGGAACCAATTGTATTGCCCAACGCGCTGCTATCACTGCTCTCAAAGCACCTGTGTCTAAAATTCAGTATATGGTTGATGAGTTTAAAAACCGTCGCCAATTGATTATCGATTTGCTTCGTGCAATGGATGGTTTTAACGTCAATGAACCCGACGGAGCTTTTTATGTTTTTCCAGACGTATCTTCCTTTTTTGGAAAAACCCTACAAGGGCATACGATAGCCAATGCCACCGATTTTGCGCTCTATCTTCTTGAAAAAGCGCATGTGGCCACCGTAACAGGTGATGCCTTTGGAGATCCTAACTGTATTCGGATTTCCTATGCCGCCTCTGAAGATCAAATCAAAAAAGCAATGGGACGAGTTGCCAAAGCTTTGGCCTAAACCATTCGATCCTTGCCAACAAGTAGCTCATTTGATTATAAAAAAAAACCGGCTTAAAAGCCGGTTTTTTTTTGACTATGCTTTCACAATCTGTCCTTGGTGATTGATGGATTCTTGGTGAATCGCTTTGAAAAGCTTCAATACAAACTCTTCACTCAAACCGCGTTCCTCTCCTTCCAAAACCATTTTCCCCAAAATCTCATTCCAACGTTTGCTTTGAAGCACCGCTACATTATTCGATTTTTTGAGTTCTCCAATGGCCTCAGCCACCTTCATTCGCTTGCCCAAAGTATCCAATATCGTTTGATCTGCTACATCAATCTGAGCTCGTAAATTTTGCAACTCGGACTGATAGCTTTCTTCCTCTGTGGTCGTTTTACGGATTTTGAGGTCTTTCATGATTTGAACCAAAGCCGCAGGTGTTACTTGCTGTGCAGCATCACTCCAAGCATTGTCTGGATCCCAATGGCTTTCAACCATCAGGCCATCAAAATTAAGGTCCAATGCCATTTGACAAGTGTCAAAAATCATATCGCGCTTGCCTGTAATGTGTGAAGGGTCACAAATCAAAGGGAGGTCCGGAAAACGATTTTGTACTTCAACGGCAATTTGCCATTCGGGATTGTTGCGGTATTTGCTTTTACCATGACTGGAGAAACCACGATGGATCAAACCTAGGTTTTTGATGTTTGCAGTGTACAAACGTTCCACCCCACCTAGCCACAAAGCCACATCAGGGTTTACCGGGTTTTTGACCAACACAATTTTATCCGTGCCTTCCAAGGCATCGGCAATTTCTTGCACAATAAAAGGGCTCACCGTTGAACGAGCACCTATCCATAAAACATCAATATCGTGTTCCAAAGCCAATTTCACATGGTCTTTATTAGCTACTTCCGTCGCCGTAAGCATCCCTGTTTCTTCTTTGACACGCTGGAGCCATTTGAGACCAATGGCACCAACACCTTCAAAATTTCCAGGACGGGTTCGCGGCTTCCATATACCGGCACGAAATACCGTGACGTCGCTATCTTTTAATTCTTGGGCGATTTTCATCACCTGTTCTTCTGTTTCAGCACTACAAGGCCCCCCAATCACCAAAGGATGATCGAGACCAAAATCGGTTAGCCAGTCGCGCATTGCGGGAGTATTTTCCATTTTAATTTGGTTTAATTCCGTTAAGGATGGTTTTTAATTGATTTGTATTTTTCAGTTGATTGTATAAGTCGGTGTAAGCCCCTTCTTCCAGTTGCTTTCTAAAATTCTCTAGGTTGTCGATGTAGGCGGTCAAAATATCCAAAATGGGCGCTTTATTGTCTTCAAAGATGGAAAGCCACATCTCTGGAGAACTCTTTGCCAGACGGACGGTTGATTCAAATCCACTCCCTGCTAGATCAAAAATATTTTGTTCATCATCTTCTCGTTCCAAAACGGTCTTCCCGAGCATAAAGGAGCTGATATGTGATAAATGGGACACATAAGCCATATGCTTATCATGTTCCTTTGGCTCCATAAAGCGCAAGTACATACCCATTTGGCGAAAGCTTTTTTTGGCCCAATCCAGCAAGTCGGCTCGGGTTTTTTTGGCTTCACATAAAATTTGTGGTTTTCCGTCAAACAACCCTAAATGGGCGGCTTGGGGTCCTGAATTTTCCGTTCCAGCAATAGGATGTGCTGCGAGGAACTGCTCTCGTTTGGGATGCGATGCCACCGCTTCACAAATACTCTTTTTGGTCGACCCTACGTCCCATACCAAGCAATTTTCCGAAATCCGATCCAATAGCTGCGGCAGCAACGCCACGCTTGCTTTGACAGGAATACTAAGTATGACGCGATCTGCCTTGTCTATATCCGAGAGTGTAGCAACCGTATCAACCGTTCCTTGGGCAATGGCCGTTTCCAAATGCGCTGCATTATGATCGATCCCCAAGAAAGTAGCGTGAGGGTATTGCTTTTGGAGTTCTTTGGCTAAAGAACCTCCTATCAGCCCAATTCCTATAACAGCGATTTTCATGATTGCATTCGGTTTAGTGCTTCTTGAATTTTTTCTTCAGGAACGCACAGTGAAAAACGGATATAGCCGGCTCCTTGGCTCCCAAAAATACTTCCGGGCGTGATGAATATATCTTTTTCATACAGGATCCGATCGATATAGGCTTCCGCATCGGAGACTTCCGCCGGCAGCTTAGCCCAAACAAACATTCCTACACTTTGGGGGTCAAAAGTAGTTCCTAAAGTCGTGGCAAGGGCTTCTACTTTATCGCGTCGTTTTCGGTAGACGGTATTAAGGTCTTCAAACCACTGGAGATCTGCTTGAAGTGCCGCAATAGCCCCTTGCTGAATGCCGTAAAACATTCCAGAGTCCATATTGCTTTTTACTTTCAACACTTCTTGGAGTGTCTCCGATCGACCACTCAACATCCCTACGCGCCAACCCGCCATATTAAAGGCTTTACTCAAGGAATTTAATTCCAATGCGACTTCTTTGGCTCCAGGAATAGACAAGATACTTTCCGGCTGTTTGTTTAGAATAAAACTATAGGGGTTGTCATTGATAATCAGAATGGAACGTTCCTTGGCCCATTGAATTAATTTTTCAAAGCTTCCTTTTTGGGCAATGGCTCCTGTGGGCATATGCGGATAATTAAGCCACATTAATTTCACCTTGCGAGTATCCAAAGCTTCCAGTGCTTCGAAATCGGGTTGCCATTGGTTTTCAGCTTGCAAGTCGTAGAATACGGGTTCTGCTTCTAGCAATTTCGTCACCGAACTATAGGTCGGATAACCCGGATTGGGAATCAATACCTGATCGCCTTTGTTGAGAAAGGCCATGGATATATGCATGATTCCTTCTTTGGATCCCATAAGGGGCAGCACCTCGGACAGTGGGTCTAAAGACACCTGGTAAAACCGCTGGTAGAAGTCTGCCATGGCATTTCGCAATTCAGGCAAGCCTTGGTAGCTTTGATACATATGGGCTTTGGGATGTGCCATTCCTGCATTGAGAGCTTCCACCACAGCTGGGTGGGGTGCCAAGTCGGGAGAGCCAATCCCCATATTGATAATGGGTTTGCCTGCCTGCACCAATGCCGCTACTTCCCGCAATTTGGTGGAAAAATAATATTCTTTAACACTGGCTAATCGGTTGGCTGTCATGTTATTTTTTCTTGGTGTATTCGCCCAACACTTTAAAGTGTTGCGCCATAATCGTTAGGATGGACTTGGCCTTAGTGTAATGCGCTAGCGCATCAAAAGTAACATCAACAAAAAAGGCATATTTACCAGGAGTTTCAATCACGGGTAGCGATTGTATTTTGGTCAGATTGAGTTGGCAGTCACTCATCACATTGAGAATGGTCGCCAGACTCCCGCGCTGGTGATCAAGGGTAAACATCAAAGCCGCTTTGTTCACTGTTGCATTCAATTCAGGAACTTCTCTTTCTACGATCACAAAACGGGTAATGTTGTTTTCAATCGTTTGAATGGACGGTGCTAAAGTTGCTAAATCATAGCGTTTGGCAGCTGCGGCACTCGCAATCGCCGCTACTCCTTTCCATTGATTTTCTGCAATACGCTGTGCTACAGCGGCAGTATCGTCAGCTTCCACCAAACGAATATGCGGATGTTGCTGGAAAAATTTGGCACACTGCAACAAGGCCATCGGATGCGAACGAACCTCTTGGATGGTTTCAAGGGTTTCTCCCGACAAGGCCAGTAATTGGTGATTGATATTGAGATAGTGTTCTCCTGTCACCACCAGATTGTTATGGTCAATGAGGGCGTAGTTTGGAATAATAGAACCCGCAATGGAATTCTCAATGGCCATGACGGCCACATCAACAGCTCCAGCCAAAAGACCCTGAACGAGCGAAGGAAAGCTGTCATAGGGGCTGATGGGTGCCGATTCACCAAAATATTCCATCACCACTTGATGGTGAAAAGATCCGGCCACGCCTTGTATTCCAATTTTTTGTGTCATATCAAAAAAAAAGTCCCGAACAATGGTCAGGACTTTTTATGTTTTATATAGTGTTTACTAATTACAAAGCCCGGCCTCCTTCTGAAAAGAAGTAAAAAAAGCTGCGATAATAGGTAAACTGTGTGTTCATAATTGTAATAAGCTACAAATCTAATGGGCTTGGGCTAAAAAACAAATTTTTGCCTTTCTTTTTTTACTAGAACGGCCAACGGATGTCTTTTTGCAACAGAAAAAGCAGGGCTGTCTAAAATCCTAACGGCGATCCACTTCCCTATATGTTCAACAGGGAAGTCAAAAAAACCCTGACAGCCACAACCGTCAGGGCACACAGCTCGTGCAAAGTTCTTGTTCCTTATACACGGTTTCTATGAAAATCAGCAATTGATCATTGCCTATCCTTTCATTTTTAATTATTGCTGCTCCAGTTTTACCACGCGTGCTCTGAGTGCATCATTTTCCGCTTTGAGTTCCTTCACTGCATTGATGAGCGTATAGAGCACTTCACTGCTGTCATAACTTAACAGGTCCTCAAAATGCTCCGTTTTCGTTTCTTTTACGGTGCTAGGCAATACCTCTTGAATTTCTTGGGCAATGACCCCCACCATGGGCTGACCGGATTTATTTTCAAAAGGACTCTTCTTGTTGTACTGATAGCTTACCGGACGAATTTGCAAAATCTCCGCCAAGCCTTTGGTGTAGTCCTTGATGTTCTTTTTGATCCTTTTATCTGAATAATTTTCCCATGAACCTCCTCCAGGCTTATTGACCTGTCCGTTTACGGAAAACTCCCGAGTGGGGCCAATGTCAATGCTGGTATTAATACCTACAAACCCGTTGCGATCAATGACCATTCGTTCCACCCCTCTCGTATCAAAACGGATTGTGTCATCATCAGTTCCTTCTTCTACTTGAATTTTGGTATCGCCGTCAGCATCCTCACTACTAGAAATTCCCCCTCCTACATCTTGTATATCTGCCCACTCGATTCCTGTGGTTGTACTTGATAGAATTTGCCCTGCTGTTCCTTTTTCGTTGTTGGAATCATAAATATTATATCTTAATCGTAGCGAACCATTCACATCAAGCCGTTGCGAGGGACCACTGGTGCCAATCCCGACATTTCCACTCGCGGCTATGAGCATTCGTTGCCCCCCTCTCGTATCAAAACGGATCGCATCCTCATCGGTGCTTTCTTCTACTTGAATTTGGGTATCGCCGTCGGCGTCTGCAATTGCTCCACCACTTGCATCTATCCAATCGATTCCTGTGGCTGTACTTGATAGAATTTGTCCTGCTGTTCCTTTTTCGTTGTTGGAATCATAAATATCGTCTTCTACTCTTAAGGAGCCATTGACATGGAGACTTTGCGTGGGGCTTGTTGTTCCTATCCCGACAGCGCCATTGTGAGTAATTCGCATTTTTTCAGAAACAACATCTGTTGCCTGAGATCCTGCAGCCCCGTAAGTAAAGAATGCCAATCCTGCTTGTGCAGGTCCTGCGTCGACTTGTACTGACGAGATTGCTGCTCTCCTACGAGTAGAGTTTCCATCAGGTTGCCCAAAGGACAAAGCAGCTCCATACAATCCCACTGCCGATGCTTGCACATCATCTGTGATTACCATTATTCCATCGGTAAGAGCTCCTGTAGGATCAATCCTGTCACCAACAACGGTGAGGTTTGTGCGAGGTGCTGTAGTGCCAATCCCTACATTTCCATTTTCATCAATAATCATCCTCTCTGCTCCTGCGGTGTCAAAACGGATCGCATCCTCATCGGTGCTTTCTTCAACTTGTACTTGGGTATCGCCGTCATCGTCTATCAAAAAAGTGGGCGTCTGTGTTCCCGCTACCACCCATTGGGTGCCGTCGTAGTTGTTCAGTTGGTTGGTTGTCGTATTGTAAACCACCAAACCCGCAGCAGGGCTGGAAATCGCGTCTCGCTGGGTTTGGGTCATCTGTGGCGGGAGCAATCCTTGGGTCGTGGAGCTAACCTGCATCGCTGCCGAAGGATGCGTCAAGCTTTGAGAGTATGCTACTCCCACAAACAAGAGTAAAGCGAGAATCGTACATAGGGTGTGTTTCATGATATTTGGGTGTTTAGATATTTACAAATCATTAAAAAATGGCGATGTTCCTAGGAATGGTTCTTTTTCTGTGGGGGTACAATCCATTAAAAAAGTACAAACAGTCCCTGAACAACGCCCAGTGAAAGCATTTATTTTGGTGTAAAAAAAAGTGAGAATTTCGGCTAAAAGCCTTGTTAATAAAAAAATTATATTCTTGAATTTCAAGGGGATAGGTGCAAGCCACCAGAGACTTCACATCAAAGAAAAAGACCTTGCTTATGGCGGGGGCTACATTGCGGCGTTTTGAAAAAAACAAATCACAAAAAAACAGGACCAAAGCGGCCTGTAGCAATGAAAAAAGGATTCGGAGCAATGGGGGCATTCAGTGTAGGTGTTTTTATATGATAATAGTCTTTGGGGTCTGTTTAATACAAAATAACATACAAATATATGTTTTTTTTAAAATAAGACACAAATGCTATAAATGAACGACGCTCTAAGGGGTGAAAAGATACCGAAGCAAGAGGAAACTTTTATCCTTTTTAATTTGTTATACATAGTTATATCTTTGAAAAAAAGCAGCATGCAACTTCATCTTGAGAACGTAAGTAAAAGCTATGGCGACCAAGTCATTTTAAAAAACTTAACCCTACGTCTCAAAAAAGGAGAAATCATTGGCTTTTTAGGTCCCAACGGAGCCGGTAAAACAACCTTGATGAAAATCCTAACGGGCTATTTGACCCAATGGGAAGGAAGCGTTCGTTTTGAGACACACGACCTAAAAAAAGATCCACAAAGCGTGCAAAGACAACTGGGCTATCTCCCGGAAAACAATCCGCTTTATGGCGATATGTATGTCAAAGAATACCTCCTTTTTGTAGGAGGGCTTTACGGTCTTACGGCAATGCCAATTGAAGACATCGCTGCCAAAGTGGGACTTGAACAACATCTGGATAAAAAAATAACGACCCTATCCAAGGGCTATAAACAACGGGTGGGGCTGGCCGCTGCCTTGCTTCACGATCCCCAGCTGCTTATCTTGGATGAGCCTACCACTGGGCTTGACCCCAACCAACTTGGGGAGATTCGGCAACTGATTTTGGATTTGGGAAAAGAAAAAACCATTTTCCTTTCCACCCATATTTTATCCGAAGTAGAAGCCCTGTGTGATCGGGTGGTGATTCTACACCAAGGAAAAATCGTTTTGGATGAGTCGCTTCAAAATCTCAGAGCACAAGAAAAACAAATTGTAGAAGTCAGTTTTGACTATCGGGTGGAACCCGTTGCTTTGGAGCGCATAAAAAATGCTGTAAGCGTCAAAAATATATTCGACTTTCAATACGAAATTGAATTTGACACTGAGGAAGACCGCCGCCCCATGGTCTTTGATTTTGCGCACGACAACGGTCTCAAGATTGTCGCCCTCCAACACAAAAGCAAAAACTTGGAACAACGTTTTAACGAGTTGACAAGTACTTAAAAAATCGCCTCTGCAATGTTTTTGATGTTTTCTGATTTCCCCATACAATAGTAATGGAGAAAAGGAACGCCTGCCTGTTGTAATTCCTTACTTTGTGCAATACACCATTCAACACCCACCTGCTTAATGGCTTTGTTGTCTTTACAAGCCATTACTTCCTTGATTAAGTCCTCTGGCAGATCCACATGAAAGCGATGCGGTAACAAGTTCAACTGTCGCTTTGTAGCAATCGGTTTTAGTCCGGGAATAATTGGCACCTCAATGCCCGCTTCTCGGCACTTGTCCTGAAATGCAAAAAACTTGCTGTTATCAAAGAACATTTGGGTAACGATATAATCGGCACCAGCGGCAATTTTTTCTTTTAAGTATTGAATGTCCGTATCCAAACTCGGAGCTTCCATATGCTTTTCGGGATAACCGGAAACGCCAATACAAAAATCAGTAGCGGAAGCCTGTTCAAGGTCTTCATCCAAATAAACCCCTTTGTTGAGATCAGCAATTTGAGCTACCAGCTCACTAGCATAGTGGTGTCCGCCTTCGGTTGGAGTAAAATAGGTTTCGTTTTTCACCGCATCCCCTCGAAGGGCTACCACGTTATCAATGCCTAAAAAATCCAAATCGATAAGGAGGTTTTCGGTGTCTTCTTTGGTAAAACCCCCACAAAGCACATGAGGTACGGCGTCCACATTGTACTTACTCATAATGGCAGCGCAGATCCCCACGGTACCGGGTCTTTTACGGATCAATCGTTTTTCGAGTAAACCGTTGTCCAAGGTTTTAAGCTCATATTCCTCTCGGTGATAGGTTACATCAATAAAGGAAGGTTGAAACTCCATCAAAGGATCAATCCCTGCAAAAATAGAATCGATATGTTGTCCCTTTACGGGCGGAAGTATTTCAAAGGTAAACTGTGTTTTCCCTTGGGATTGGGCGATATGGTCTAAAATTTTCATGGCTATGGATGGTTGCTAGATGACAAACGAAATACCTCATTGCTACGCCTATTCGCTAGGCTCGTGATATCATTTAGTTCGTATGTCTGTTTAAGGGTTTTCACTGTTTAAAAAATACAAGTAGTTGTTATTGAAGCTTTAATCATTTCGACTGGTATTTGGTGTTTGCTGTGTTAAATGCCCACCTGTCTGCCGACAGGCAGATTATGGCTTTCATATGGTTACAAGGTTTGGATTGAGCCACTTTCGTGCTTCGTCAATCGAAATATTACGTCGTTGGCTATAGTCCTCTAACTGGTCTTCTGTGATTTTTCCCAAGCCAAAATACTGTGCTTTGGGATGGGCAAAATAGTAGCCCGAAACCGAAGCCGCTGGCCACATAGCCAAACTTTCGGTCAGGCTTACCCCAATGGTTTCTTCTACTTCAAGGAGTTTCCAGAGTTCCCTTTTTTCCAAGTGATCCGGACAGGCGGGATAGCCCGGCGCCGGACGAATTCCTTTGTATTGCTCCGCGATTAGTTCTTCATTTGACAGCCCCTCATCGCTGGCATAGCCCCAAGTGTTTTGGCGTACGGCCTCATGCAAATATTCCGCAAAGGCTTCCGCCAAACGGTCTGCCAAAGCTTTGATCATAATAGCGCTATAGTCATCATTGTCTGCTTCAAAGGCAGCTGCTTTTTCTTGGGTGCCAAAACCTGTTGTCACACAAAAAGCACCACAATAGTCTTGATAGCCCACTGTTGAGGGAGCCATAAAATCCGATAGCGCAATATTGGGCTGACCGGCTTTTTTCTGCAATTGTTGTCGCAGGGTCAACAGTTTACTGATGGGTTTGTCGGGCTGCTCTGGATCGTACAAAATAATGTCATCGCCTTGACTGTGTGCAGGAAACAGTCCAAAACGAGCTCGTGCCTCCAACCACTTTTCCTCCCTAAGTTGGGTTAGCATTTTTTGGGCATCGGCAAACAATTCTGTCGCCTGAGGTCCCACCACAGCATCGGAGAGAATCTCAGGATATTTGCCATGCAAATCCCAAGAACGGAAGAATGGAGTCCAATCGATATAAGGTACCAAACGATCCAATGGAAAATCACGAAGGGTATGGGTTCCCAAGTTTTTGGGTTTGACGGGCTGATAGTTTTTCCAGTCTAACGTCAGCGCATTAGAGCGTGCTTCGGTCAGTGACAGATAGGTTTTTCGCTCACTGCGCTGCAAGAATTTTTCACGGAACGCATCGTAGTCCGATCGAATTCCAGCCACATAGGTTTTTTGTTGGTCTTTGCTCAGCAGGTTGCTCACCACCGTCACAGCTCGGGAAGCATCGTTCACATGGATCACCGGATTCTCACTTATGGGAGCAATTTTGACCGCTGTGTGTGCTTTGGAAGTTGTGGCTCCTCCAATCAAAAGGGGAATCTCGATTTTCTGACGTTGCATCTCCTGCGCTACAAATACCATTTCATCTAGCGATGGAGTAATCAAACCGGATAGGCCAATCACATCCACTTGGTTTTGGACAGCTGCCTCCAAGATTTTCTCCGGGGGAACCATCACGCCGAGATCGATAATTTCAAAATTATTACAGGCCAAAACCACACTCACAATGTTTTTCCCAATATCGTGAACGTCCCCTTTTACAGTGGCCATTAGTATTTTCCCAGCACTTTGCGTTGCGCTGTCTTTTTCATCTTCGATAAAGGGTTGTAGGTAGGCTACGGCTTTTTTCATCACACGCGCCGACTTGACCACCTGAGGAAGAAACATTTTCCCTTCTCCAAACAAATCCCCAACGATATTCATCCCAGACATCAAATGTCCTTCGATAACCTCCAAAGGGCGCTTTACTTGCGTTCGCGCTTCTTCGACATCCTCTATAATAAAGGCATCAATCCCTTTGACTAACGAATAGGAAATTCGTTCCTGCAAGGGCTTTTCCCGCCATTCGTTTTTTTCTTGATTGCTTTCTTTGGTTTGCCCTTTGACGCTTTCCGCAAAATCGAGCAAACGCTCCGTAGCATCGTCTCTACGGTCTAGCAAAACGTCTTCTACGTGTTCCAATAGATCTTTGGGAATCTCATCATAAACTTCCAACAGACTTGGATTTACAATTCCCATATTCATCCCATGCTGAATGGCATGATATAAAAAAGCAGAATGCATGGCTTCTCGCACAGCATTGTTTCCACGAAAGGAAAAGGACACATTACTCACACCACCACTGACATTGGCATACGGTAAATTTTCACGAATCCATTGGGCTGCTAGGAAAAAGTCTAAAGCATTCCGACGGTGTTCCTCCATACCTGTAGCTACGGGGAAAATATTGGGATCAAAAATGATATCCTGCGCCGCAAAGTTCGCTTGATTCACCAAGATATTATAGGAGCGTTGGCAAATTTCGATGCGGCGTTCTAGGTTGTCAGCCTGTCCGTCTTCATCAAAAGCCATTACTACAACGGCAGCTCCAAATTGCTTGATTTTTTTAGCCAAACGAATAAAGGCTTCCTCCCCTTCTTTGAGGCTAATGGAATTCACCACACTTTTGCCTTGTGCCACGCGCAAACCAGCCGCTATGATTTCCCATTTGGAGCTATCGATCATCACAGGAACTTTGGCAATATCTGGCTCAGCAGCGATCAGGTTCAAAAAAGTCGTCATGGCTTTTACGCCATCAATAAGCCCCTCATCCATATTGATGTCGATGATCTGAGCTCCGCCTTCGACCTGCTCACGAGCCACCTCTACAGCTGTCTCAAAATCTCCATTTTCAATCAATCGTAAGAATTTTCGAGAACCGGTTACATTGGTGCGCTCCCCAATATTCACAAAATTGGTATCGGGCGTTACTTCGAGTAATTCCAAGCCCGAAAGTTGAAGTGTCGGTGCTTTATTGGACATGAGATACTTTTTTATACAATCTAGGGGAGCTTTGTTGGGCGACTTCCGCAATCAAACGAATGTGTTCCGGTGTGGTTCCGCAACAGCCACCGATGATGTTCACTAGCTTATTGTCTACATAATTTTTGATCAGATCCCGCATTTCTTCTGCGGTTTGATCATAGGCGCCAAAGGCATTGGGCAATCCTGCATTGGGATGCGCCGAAACCGCAAAAGGAGTCAAATCAGAAAGACGCTTCAAATACGGATATAATTGGTCTGCGCCCAAGGCGCAATTAAAACCAATGCTAAGCAACGGAATATGAGATACCGAAACCGCAAAGGCTTCAACCGTTTGCCCTGAAAGAGTGCGACCACTGGCATCGGTAATGGTCCCACTAACCATGATCGGAATCTCCCAGTGATTTTTTTGTTTGAGTTCATCAATCGCATAAAGCGCCGCTTTGGCATTGAGGGTGTCAAAGACCGTTTCGACAAGAAGGATATCGGCACCTCCTGCCACCAAACCCTCAACCTGCTCTTTATAGGCGACTACCAAATCTTCAAAAGTAACTGCACGAAATCCGGGATCGTTAACATCGGGAGACATGGAAGCGGTTCGGTTGGTGGGCCCAATAGATCCTGCAACAAAACGAGGTTTGTTGGGTTCTTTGGCGGTAAAAGCATCGGCTACTTCTTTGGCGATTGAAGCGGCTTCGTAATTCAGCTCATAAACCAAGTCTTCCATTTGATAATCCGCCATCCCAATAGAAGTGGAAGAAAAGGTGTTGGTTTCTACGATATCCGCACCGGCCTCAAAGTACTTTCCGTGAATGGCCTTTATAGCTTCTGGCTGTGTGAGTGTTAGCAAGTCGTTATTCCCTTGCAAAGGAGAGGGATGCTCCTGAAAACGAGACCCACGAAAATCATCTTCCTTAAAGCCATAGGCTTGAATCATGGTTCCCATGGCGCCGTCAAGCACCAGTATTCGCTCCTTTAAAATTGATTCAAGTCCTTTCATAGTTGTTCTAAAGCGTTCGCTACATCATTTTGAATATCCTCTGGATGCTCCAATCCAACGGAAAGACGAATCATCCCATCGGTAATACCCACCGATAGACGGTCTTCTTCCTGGAGTTTGCTGTGGGTCGTTGAGGCTGGGTGGGTTATAATGGTTCGGGAATCCCCAAGGTTGGCCGATAGCGAACACATTTGAATGGCATTGAGGAATACACGACCCGATTCAATGCCGCCTTTTATTTCAAAAGAAATAATATTCCCCCCTTTTCGCATTTGTTTTTTGGCGATCTCATATTGCGGATGTGAGGGCAAGAAGGGATATTTCACCCAGTTGACCTGCGGATGGGCTTCTAGAAACTGTGCCAAAGCCAAAGCACTATCGCAATGGCGATCCAAACGCACTGCCAGGGTTTCCAAACTCTTTGAAAGCACCCAAGCGTTAAAGGGAGACAAGGCCGGCCCAGTGTTGCGGGCAAAGAGAAAGATTTCACGAATCAAGTCTTTTCTACCCACGGTCACGCCGCCTAAGACCCGTCCCTGTCCGTCGATTAATTTGGTGGCGGAATGAATCACCAAATCCGCTCCAAATTGGATGGGTTGCTGAAGGTAAGGAGTGGCAAAACAATTGTCAATCACCAAAATCAGATGATGCTTTTTAGCAATTTGTGACAACTGTTCCAAATCCAAAAGATCCACACCCGGATTGGTGGGCGTTTCCGCATAAATGAGTTTGGTTTCTGGACGGATACAAGCCTCGATCGTCTCGGGTTGGCTGACATCAAAATAGGTGGTCTCAATATTCCATTTGGGTAGAAACTTGGTAAACATGGAATGGGTTGAACCAAAAACAGATCGGGCGGAGACAATATGATCGCCGCTATTGAGCAGTGCTGCAAAGGTGGAAAACACAGCTCCCATGCCACTGGCAAAGGCAACCCCTGCTTCCGCTTCTTCCAGTACACAGATTTTATTGACAAACTCCTCCGAGTTTGGATTTGTAAAACGACTGTAGATATTGCGTTTCTTTTCTTCTGCAAAAGAGGCACGCATGTCTTCGTCGTCCTCAAAGACAAAGCTAGAGGTCAGGTAGAGCGGAGTGGAGTGCTCCATATACTGGGAACGCTCTAACTGCTCTCGAATCGCTTTGGTCTCAAATTGAGTACTCATACTTTTTCTCCGTTTAGATAAATTTCATAATTAATGGTTGCGGTGTGTTCCAAGGTTTTGGAAACAGAGCAGTATTTGTCAAAAGAAAGGGCAACAGCACGCTTGGCTTTGTCAGCCGAAAAATCACCCTCAAGCAATACTTTGACTGTAATGGCATTGAAAAGCGCCGGAACGGCATTTTCCGGGCGTTGGCCCACTACTTCCATTTTTATTGAAGTGGGGTTGATTTTTTGTTTGTTTAAAATAGCCACCACATCAATGCTGCTACAGCCCGCAAGGCCCATCAATAGTAATTCCATTGGGCTGATCCCTTTGACACTTCCTTCCGTTTTGGATTTGTTGTCCAGCAATACCCGATGGCCATTGGAATTGGTTACTTCAAATAAATAATCGTTGTTTAGTCGTTCTAGTTCTACTTTCATGATAGGATATTTAATGAAAAATGGGGGTTAGGAATTGTTCCATTTGTTCGTATTCAATTAAAAAAGCATCATGTCCGTGCAAGGACTGAATCTCCGCATAGGAAACCGCTATTCCTTCGGTGTTAAGGGTTTCATAGGTCGTTTGTATTTGGTTGGGGGTAAAAAAAAGATCACTGTCAATTCCAATCAAATGGAATTGGGTCTTTGTTGCAGTAAAGGCCTTGGCTAACGAAATTCCGTTCCGCTCACTATTGACCGAACGCAACAGATGATTGACCGTTAAATACGATTGTACGCTAAAACGTCGTTTGAGTTTTTCTCCATGATGGCGCAACCAGGTTTCTACGTTAAACAACTGTGCTTCTTCATTTACTGTTCGTTGAAAACGATAGGCAAATGATTCTGGAGTTCGATAGCACAACATGGCATGCAGCCGTGCATCATGAACCGGATTGGACGAGTTCTTTAGGATCTGATCTTGCAGATAGGTATTGGCAATCAGCCAGTCGGTGGCTTTCCAATCTGTGGCAATGGGGATAAAATGCTCCACCATCGAATGGTACTGCACCATAAACTCCCATCCAATACAGCCGCCAATCGAACCGCCAATGATGGCAAATAGTTTCTGAATGCCCAATTGTTCCAATCCCTGATAAAAAAGATCAGCAATGTCTCCCGTATGGAAATCCGTGTAGTTGTTCAATTGAGAGTCCAACACCCCATTGCCGGGAATATTAAAAGCCACAACGGCAAAGCGATTGGTGTCAATTGTTTTTTGAGGCCCCACCAATTGATGCCACCATCCTCCATTACCCGTGATTTGCGCATCTCCTGTCAAAGCGTGGTTGACCATCACCACGGGATGGGTCGCCGGGCTTTGTCCAAACAGTTGGTAAGACAGAGACACACACCCTAGATTCCTAGGGGCGGTCACTGAAAGTTGTTGTATGTCAAGCTGCGATTGCATCTAACGAACTGCTTACCTTAAAGTTGAAATGCCTTTTTAATGGCGGCGACTTGATCCAATTTTTCCCAGGTGAAAAGTTCTACTTCTTTGGTGATCTTTCCGCTGTAAGGAGACTCAAAGGTTTTGGAAACCGTTTCGGGTGCTCTTCCCATATGACCATAAGCTGCCGTTTCGGAATAGATCGGGTTGCGCAACTTCAAACGGGTTTCAATTCCGTAGGGCGTCAGATCAAAAAGCGTTTGGATTTGTGCGGCCAATTCGGCATCCGTCAAGTTCGTTTGATTGGTGCCGTAGGTGTTTACAAATACCGAAGTGGGTGCGACCACACCAATGGCGTAGCTCAACTGCACCAAGACTTCTTTGGCGGCTCCAGCTGCCACAAGATTTTTGGCAATATGACGAGCGGCATAGGCCGCTGAACGATCCACCTTACTGGGGTCCTTCCCGCTAAAGGCACCGCCTCCGTGGGCTCCTTTTCCACCGTAGGTGTCCACAATGATTTTACGACCCGTCAATCCGGTATCGCCATGCGGCCCTCCGATGACAAATTTCCCGGTAGGATTGATATGATACCTAATGTCATCATTAAAAAGTGCCTGTAGGGATACAGGCAGTTGGGCTACCACCCGCGGGATTAAAATCTCGACAATATCCTTTTTGATCTTGGCCAACATCTCTTCATCATTATTGGAAAAAGCATCGTGTTGGGTGGAAACCACTATGGTGTCGATGCGAACCGGCTGGTCTTGATCGTTGTATTCAATCGTCACCTGCGATTTGGCATCCGGGCGCAAATAGGTGATGTCTTTGTTTTCGCGACGCAACGCCGCTAGTTCAATCAAAATCTTGTGAGACAAATCGAGTGCCAACGGCATATAGTTCTCGGTTTCGTCCGTGGCATACCCAAACATCAAGCCTTGGTCGCCGGCACCTTGTTCTTTTTTGGAAGCACGATCCACCCCTTGATTGATGTCTTGGGACTGTTCGTGGATTAGGGAAATCACCCCACAGGAGTCTCCACTGAATTGATAGGCCCCTTTGGTGTAGCCAATTTTATTGATGGTGTCCCGCGCAATTTGCTGAACGTCCAAATAGGTTTTGCTTTTTACTTCTCCAGACAAAACGGTTTGACCCGTGGTGACAAGGGTTTCACAAGCTACTTTACTGTCGGCATCGAAAGCCAAGAAATGATCGAGTAAGGCATCGCTGATTTGATCGGCAACCTTATCGGGGTGGCCTTCACTGACAGATTCTGAGGTAAATAGGTATGACATTTTTTGTTGCTTTTAAATGGGGGAAGGATTTGTCTTTTGGTAAAAGCAACACTGCTTTAGCATTTTTTTATCGAGGTTGCAATCAGTCAAATCCTTCCTCGTATTGGCGCAAATTTAAGGACTAAATGATAAATGACAAAGTTTTTTGTAGTTTAGTACTGTACAAAACCCAAACCTGTACCCTCTTTTAATGATAAACCTACTGTTACGATCCAAGCTATATCGATACCATCCCAAGGGCAAATACCTTGCTTTTGATAGAATTTTCCTTTGGGAGAAAGTGGTTGTTTTGGGGTTGGCTGAATATCTCTTGCCAAAAGAAAAAAAGATCTTAACAACTGTGTATAATATTAATCTGTTGATTTAGAGGTGGTTATGAATAGGTGCGTTATAAAATATATAAAAGAAATAAACGCAAGTTGTGTTTAGCTACTATTTGTGCTTCATGCTGAAAAAACAACAAAAATGATAGAAATACCAACAGAATTAAAAAAAGTAATATGCAACAACGAATTATTGGTATTCGTTGGTGCAGGTTTATCATTTAACCTGAAAAATACTCACAACCAATCATTAAAAGGTTGGAGTAATTTAGTAGAGAACATTTTGCTAGAATTGAAAAGTAGCGGTCATAATGTTAATCATTTAATTCCTTTGGCAAATAAATATGAACCTATAAAGGTTTTAGATTTAATTGAATCAGATACTGATATCTCCAAAAAAGAAATATACAAATTTGTTAAAGATTATTTCGATCTGAAAAATGATAATAATTTAGACTTACATAAGAAGTTATATCAATTGTCAAAAAAAATAATTACCACTAATTATGACACTGCTTTTGAAACAGCTGTTAATGAATTAAGAAAAAATAAGGCTTATAAAGGAAAAAACTATGAGTTAACTACTCACAAAGAGCCAAATTCAACATTACTTTTTAAACTACACGGTTGTTATGAAGATATTGATTCCATGGTTTTGTTCCCTTCTAATTACAAAGCCTTATATGAAAACACAAACAAGGATGCGGAACATGCTTTATTGGTTTTAAGAAATATTATTCTAAATAAATCTTTGCTTTTTATTGGCACCGGAATGGGTGATTTCCAAATCAATAGTATTTTTAAAGAAATTAAAAACCTGCAAGGGCAGTATAATCAGAAACATTTTATTATAACTAACAAACCCATTGATAGTTCTCTCAACTTTTTGACAGATTTACAAATCACTAATTATTCAGAAATAGATTCTGTTGTAGATACTTTAATCAATATCAAGAAAGAATGTGATAATAATAAATCCATTAAAATATTGGAATTGGAACGTCAACTTGAACAAGCTAATAGAAAAATAATAGAACTAAAAAATACTTCGAATAAAGATAAACTACTAGAACGAGAAGCTCTTAAATACTTTACCAAAGGAGTCGAATTTAGTTTAACAGACAAACCCGTAAAAGCTTCTGAGGAATACAAAACTGCATTAGAGTTAAAACCAGACCTTCACGAAGCCTTATACAACTGGGGAACTGATTTAGGCAACTTAGCCAAAACAAAAGAAGGCAAAGAAGCAGAAGAATTGTATAATCAAGCCTTTGATAAATTCCAAAAGGCAATTGACATAAAACCAGACCTTCACGAAGCCTTATACAACTGGGGAACTGATTTAGGCAACTTAGCCAAAACAAAAGAAGGCAAAGAAGCAGAAGAATTGTATAATCAAGCCTTTGATAAATTCCAAAAGGCAATTGACATAAAACCAGACCTTCACGAAGCCTTATACAACTGGGGAAC
>Ga0233438_10000066_pt1 | contig 138562 bp, 153 predicted proteins | sample SI_123_September_FD_182720 | JGI IMG/M metagenome (GOLD analysis project Ga0233438, IMG submission 182720) | Seawater microbial communities from Saanich Inlet, British Columbia, Canada - SI_123_September2016_10_MG | ecosystem: Environmental > Aquatic > Marine > Inlet | place: Canada: British... | reverse complement strand
AAAAGTCCAGCCAGGATGATTATTACCACTGACACAATCAGTCCATTGATAATCAAAATCATCTAAGTGTAATCCTAAAACAATATGACTAATAGTCTCATTATTTTGTACGGCTCCACTTGCAGATGCTTCGCAAGTAGTTTCTATGTTTGTAAAATCATTACAACCACAGTTTTCTGAGTTAATAACTTCTACCACTAGATCCCCGGTGGTAAAATTAAAGTCGGTAATAGCAAGATCGCACTGACCACTGGCCAAGAACCCGTGGAATACGAGCATTGCGATGAATATACGTTTCATCATGTTTAAAAAATAAGTATTTAAGGATTTATAGTCCGGAGGATTAAAGTGTCGGCGTTCCGACAGGACTAGTATTATATATCTGATATATACTATATGAAAACACCGATTATTAAATATAGTGACAGATTTTTAAACGCAGTAAGCTGGTTTATGTCAATTGGAGGAATTACCCTTTGGCCCTTTATCGTTCTAAGAGAAAAGTATGATTCTGGTAAATGGTGGAGAGGAAGAGCGAAGAGGATTATTAATCATGAATCTATACATATAAAGCAGCAGGAAGAACTTCTAGTGATTCCTTTCTATATTCTATATGTTACTGAATGGTTTATAAAATTGTTCATCTATGGAACCGGAGCATACCGTAACATCTCATTTGAAAGAGAAGCGTATGCCAATGAAAATAATTATAAATATCTAGAATCCAGAAAAAGATATAACTGGATTAAGCTTATATTTAAGCGTGAGGTATAAGATAGTCTAAAGTAGCCTTCCAATCTGGCCATTTTTCTGTTCCAAAATGAATATGTTCTCCTGTAAATTGACCAGCTCCGTTTGCAGTTCTATCATCGATTAAAAAGTCTCCAACATTTAAATGTTTGTTGTGAGAAAGGATTAATCTTTTATATGCATTTTTTCCTAGATGCTTTTCAACCCATAGTCTTTTGTGCATTAAAGCTTCAGGATTATCCCACGGTGCAGTTGATAAAATATACACATCGAATAAAGAACAAAGAATGTTAAAGGCTTCAATCGCACCTTCCATTGGAGGAGGATCGAGGAAAAGAGCAGGTAATTTATCAATATCGTTTCCTAGAGATTTTACAACGTCTTCAGGATATTCTCTGAGTTTTGCATGTAAATCTACTAAGACGCCATCCATATCCACATAAACTATCTTCTTGCTTTTTTTAGAAGAAGAACATAGTACAGAAAATAGAGTATCAATTGCTTTCTCAGTTGTACTTTGAGGAGCTGATTCTAATTTTTCTATTGATGTTTCTTGATGATTCATTACTTGTTTAATTAATTACTTATCTAATATAAGCAAAATTTCTGAGATAAAAAAACTTTTTACTGTTTATTTTCAATATCTTTTCTTTTTTTGCTTGCTAGCGATTTTTCAACGTCTTTCATTTTAGGCAATTTACCCTTCCTAGGACGATCTTCGTAAAGTTCTTCGTCCCATTCGTCAATTTGATTACGCCAATTCATGTTTTTTAATTTTATGCTTATCTTTATACATTTCAATAAAACCTGCACCCATTCCTAATTCTACGATTTCATATTCATTCGGAATCAGGGGCTTTCTTGCTTTTGCATTTATTATCCTGTCCGGAGTTGCTTCGCTTTCGAACACTGTCATGTATAATTTCTTTGCCGTCTTGCTCTTTTTGTAAACTACTACTATCATCTTTTTCTACGTTAGGTTTAAATTCGTCCCAATAACAGAACACAAACTCAGGTTCATTCTTCTTTCCTTCTTGCATGTTGTGCTTCCTTTCATATTTATTTTTCTACAGCTTCAACGATTAAAGCTTTACCTCTACGGATTCTATTCTTAATAGTTTGAAGTGGAAGTTTATATTTATCAGCTAGCTGATCGTATTTCATATGATTTACCATTCTGTCTACTAAGATGTCTCTGTACATTTCTTTTAGATTTTGCATAGCTTCTAGAGTTTTAATGTATTTGTCTTGAAGAGCGTCATCTTCTTCTAGATAATCTTGTTCAGTTTTTTCTTCATGATCTAAGACTAAATCTTTTAGAGTATTTGAAACTGATCCAGCGCCACTTATTTCTACGCCATATTCTGATAATTTACTCAAAGACGTAGTTTGATTTCTTTTTTTAATATAACCTAAAGAGTCGTTAAATGCGATTCTATATAACCAAGTAGTAATTCCGTAACTTGGGTTATATTGTTCGATTTTGGTCCACATCTTAGTTAATGTGTTTACTGCAATGTCTTCTGCCATTTCACGATCTTTAACTATTTTGTAAATGTACGAAGTTAGACCCGGCTTTATCTTGTTGTAAAGAGCTGCGAAGTCTTGATCTGATCCTGTTTCTAGAAAGTTTTGAGTTAGTTGTTTGTAGGTAGCCATACGTTATATTTTTTGGTTTTTAATTAATTACTATACTAATATAAGCAAAATTTCTGAGATAAAAAAACTTTTTACTGTTTATTTTCACTTTTTTTCAAATTATTTTCCTCGAACAACCCTATCAGTGATTTTATGTTAACTGGTTTATAAGACCATTGGTCACATGATACGTTAATTATCTTTTTAGAAGGACTTGTTTTAATTTTCTTAGAAGGATGACCGCTTAATAAGTATTTACCAGGCCAAATTGAAAGAGGCCAATAAGACATACATGCGTCCATTTCTGGTAAAAAGTCTATTTGTCCTATTTCTTCCATCTTCTTATCTGCGTTAGGAAGCATAGAAACGTCAACGGTCGCTTTATCAAATTCTCCTTCTATAAAATATATATGGCCATTTAATGTATTAATACAGTTTTCTACGGTGGTCGGATCCCATCCAAAATTACCTAAAACATATACTACGTCTTCGGGTGAAACTGTAAGGTTCCAGTTTTCTATTAATGTTTCATTCATCTCTTCTAGCGAAGAAAAGGGTCTATCATACTTCTTGATAGCCCCGGGTCTCCCAAACTGTTGGTTTGATGTTACAAATATTTGCATATATGGTTTGTTATACTAATGTAAACTTTACGTTAAAATTATCCCAAAGGTTGTTTAAAAAATAATGTTCTGTGATTGAAGAAGATCCTCCTTTAATTCTTTTATCATCGGTTGAATCTAAAAATACACACATTACAAAATCATACGCTGTTGAGTATATCATTGATTGTCCAATAGCTTCTCTTAAATCTGAGCCCCTATCTCCTTTAATAAATTCTATAGCAACCTTAATTCCAGCACTCTCTACGGTAAGAGTGGGCTTGTTAGTAGTTCCCATAAAATGCATACTCCTTGCACCTGTTGTTTTACTACTATCAAATTTAATCATTGTTTTAGCTTTCTCTTTTGCAAGACCTCCACTAAAACCTTTCTTTTCAGTAACCCATCCGCTTACCTTTTCTAAAAGGCTAGGATAGGCTAATTGTTTAATCTTTTCAACAGATAGAGTCGTATCTTCGACCGTAATTCCTTCTTGAATTACGTCTAAGAGTTCTAATCTGTTTTTAGATTTACTTGCTAACTTCATCCGGTGTTACTGTTTCTACGTTATTCTCTTCTATTTCTTTTTCAACTTCAGCTAAAGAAACATGAAGAGTTTGTATTTCTTTATTTGATTCCTGCATAGTTTTCATAGCTTCACTAATATTGAAACCAACCTGTGTAAGAAGAGTTGTAAATGCTTTTGCCTGAGATACACCCGTTCCTTCAAGTGTTGTCAGAGCACTGTATAGTGTATTAAGTGGAACTGTTTTTAGGGCTACTACTGCATCGCCACCTTCTTTTGAAATTCTAGTTTTTTCAGCCTTTAGAGCTTCGTGAAGATTAATTAAAAGAGCAGCATTCTTAACTGTCCATTTGTAATTTTTATCTAGATGAGATAATGTTTTGTTAATATTAGCGTTACTTACGAAATCAACATCATAGGTTTTATTAGTCATATCCTTTGAAGTCGCATCAATTTCTTTGATAAGTTCGTCTCTCTTTGTTTCTAGTTGTGATAAGTTCATCTTTAAATCTGCCATCTTATTATTATTTATTGTTGTTTTAAAAGTTGTGGTTAGTTATTCTACAATCAAAATTAGAAAAGTTTCTAAATTGATCTTCATCTGCCTGTATTCTTCTTTCGAAATTGTCGTCTGGATCGTTTCTTTCAACAATTCTTGATCTTCTTACTTCAATTGGTATATCTATATAGGTTACAAAGCATCTACCTCGATATTCTTCATTTAATAAATCGACTGCTTCCGCATTTAAAATCATTACGTCACATCTTTCAAATTCTTCCTTTGTGATTCCGTAATACCATCCGTTAAATTTTTGATACTCAACGAATTCATCATTATCGATCATGTTTTTAAAGCTATCTTCGTTTACAAAATAGTAGTCTACTCCTTCTTGTTCGTTTGCCTTCTTACGAGGAGGACGAGTAGTATAAGAGACTCCAAAAACGAAACCTCTATTTTCATATCTAGTTCTTAAATAATCTTTTCCAGCGGCTGCCTTTCCTACTAATACTATTTTACCTTTTTTATGCATTAATTTTTTCTTGTTTTGATGATGTTACTAAATTTACCCAATCTTGTAATTTCCAAGTTGGTTTCCAGCCTAATTTTTCTTCAGTGTCTGATGGGAAGTCTTCGCTTGTAAACCTTTCGCCTCTTCTTTCAGGAATCATTACCCAATCACCATACATTTCTGCTAATTCTATCATTGTAGTATTAACTCCGCTTCTCAGGTGCCATTCGTGATTGTCTTTTCTCTGTGCTGCTAATCCGAGCGCTGTAACTACGTCTTCAACATGTGTGAAGTCTCTACTTTGATTTCCAGGAGAAACTACTGAACATTTTTCACCTGCCTTAAATTGTCTTTCAAAAATACCAACAACTGTTGCATAATCACCTGATGTAATTTGACCAGGTCCGTATACATTAAAGAAATAACAGATCTCATATTGAAGATCATACCATGTATTATAGTTTTTGATTAATTCTACCATCTTAGATTTCATCCAAGCATAAGGAGAAAGATTCTCATCTTCACCGTTGTTACCGAATTTAGAACTAGATGCAGAATAAATTAACTTTGAATTCCATTTTCTACATAGTTCTAATATAACAGGTGTTCCAGATAGAATAGATCTATGGACAAAATCAATATCTTCAAACGATTGAACAATTCTACTATATTCTCCAAAGTGAAATACAGTGTCAAAGTAATTTTCTTCTGGTAATTTTTCAAAAATAGTATCTGCTTCCCAAGTATGTCCTCTATAATAGGTTACGCCAGGAACATGATTTTCTTCTTTTCCCGTGAAGTAATTATCTAATGAAGTTATTTTAATTTTTGGATAGGTTTCCTGTAGGTGTTTAATGAGGTTGCTTCCGACAAATCCTGCACCACCTGTGACTAATACGTTTTTCATATAATATTATACTGATTTATTTATTTTTGTTTCTTTATTACCACTACACATGTCATATACTTCACCGTTTATTAAAAAACCTCTAAGAGAAATATCATTGCGTTTAGCAAAGCGAATAGAAGAAATATACGAATAAGGAGATTTGATGTTTGTAAATTCAACGGCGTAATTATCGTAAATCACCGTTACTATAGATCCTCCCTCCTGTAAGGAAAGTGGATTAATTCTCATTTCTTTTGTGGGTCTATATACTTTCATGTTGCATAGGTAATGTTTGATGTTTTTTAAGATCTCTCTTAATATCTTTTTTAACTCTGTCTAAATATTTCTTTCTTTTTGCATCGCTCACGAAGGGAACTGACCAAAATTGTTTTGTCTTTAACCATCTTGAAATATTCCATCCAAATACAAATGTAAATACTCCCATCACTAAACGTAATTTAACTGAGTTTAAATATAGAGTTCTTACCGGTAATGAAGGAGCTCCATGGGTTATATATGTCCTTACCTTTTTATCACTTAAGAATGGCCTTGGATACGCGTATGCTCCGAAAAGGGGAACAAACTTATACGCAAAACCTGGGGTAAATACTTCGTCAAAGAATATTTCCATTCTAGGTGTTAATCTAAACCACCAAACAGGAGATACGAAGTAAATTCTATCCGCCCATGTTACAGCATCTTGATATTCCTTAATAAGATCTTTTCTTGGTTGAGAAAAATCATCTCTATATAAATCTATTACCTGTATTTCATTTAGGTAATCACTATCTAATAGAGATTCTTGGATTGTTTTAAAAATTCCGTTATAACAAAATGATTTTTTATCAGGATGTCCAACTACGATTAAGTTTTGCATGCGTTCTAGTTTCTTCATAAGAACTTTTTAAATTGTGTTACTTCTTTTTTTCGAGCTTCTTCTAATTTCTTAGCATGATATTCTCTGGCATATTGTTCCATTATACTGCTCATTTTAGTGTAATGAGAAAATGCATCGCTGTCTATATTATTATCTGGCCATTCGTTTTCGTTAAGCCACTTCTTAGCTTCTATCGCCATGAAAATATTCTTTTAAATCGTCTCTACTTGTAGGAACATTGTCCCATTTAGAATCATACCAAAACATCCTTCCGTTTCTATCTTTTCTTTTTGACATAACAGGATTTCCATAACATAGCATGAATTTTTCTTGAATAGCATCTGTTCCGAATGGATTATCCCAATCTTTAATGCTTCCTCCTCCTTTTGCGTATGCTAGCATTGGAATATCTTTACATAGTTCTAGTATTTTAGGGTATTTTGCTAGTTGCATTCCAGCTGGAAGAAACGGATCTACATCTTTGGCTCTATAAATAATCTCCGCTCTTAAGTAATTTCCTATTCCATTAAAATATTTTTGGTTCATCAGGACTTCATAGAGTGGTTTCTTGAAAGCGCGTGACGTTAGATTAGTCATTATATCTTTCCAAAAAGAATCAAAGGAGGTCGTTGGATCCTCCCCTCGTGTATCATTCCACCATAAACCCTGCTTCCACTTGCCAAATCTACGCATATCTACAAATGAAAGGGTTGTTCCGTCTTTGCGATGAAATTTAAGGTGTGAATGTTTTGCTTCGTCGCCAGTATTAGTCAATTTAAAATACCCGCTCATTCCCATTGTCATTCGAATTGGAATAATTTTATCAGAATCATTATCTAAAATAAGAAGAACCATTTCCTTACCCCTAGATTCTGCTTTAATTTTAAAAAACTTAAAGGGTATATTTAGATCTTCACACTTATGTTCTGGGTTTTTTACTACGTTAACATATTTCATGCCTTCCGATATTTGGTTAACGTAATCTGCTGTAAATTTTAATTCTGCTAATTCTGGCATATTGTTTATATATGGGTTTTACAAAAAGTTTATTCGAAAAATCCTTTGATAAAATAAAATAAGTAAAATGGCCATGCTAGTGTCAAGAAAATAGATTCTAAAAGGGTAAATCTTTTTCCATCATAGTCTTCAATATATTTCGACTGAATATCATGAGATATGTGTAAAAATAAAGAGAATAAAACGCCAATGTACAAATAGGTCATCATATTAAAATGGTAATGGATCTTCTTCTATTGATTTAATCATTTGCTCCGTTCTAAGTTTTTGAATATCTACTTTCTTTATGTTAAAGGAAGCGAAAGGAGTTTGGTGTAATTGCGTTACGTCCCATGATTGGCCGTATTTATTTTCTTGATTGTTGGCGATAAGTTCACCCTTTGACAGAGCGTGTTTATCGTCATCTGCATCGATGTATACTTCAAATGTTACAGTATATCTCATTAGTTTACCATTTTTAAAAGGTTAGAAATAAGTAGAATCATATAAAGTCCAAACGCAGTAATTAGGACGATGTCTACACTATCAATCTGCTTAAGTGTGTGTTTTAGTTTACGCATTCTTGCTAAGGGTTTTTCTATAATTAACTACAGCCTTTGCAAGTCTGTCTAAACGCTCGTTTGGATCTTCGATCATAATCCTTTCAGTTGAAGGCCATAAACTTCCATTCCATTCATGTGTTGTTTTCTTAGTAGGATTTAATTGATAGATTGTTCTATTAGACCATCCGTATCCTTTATAATTTTCGTAATTTCGAGTATATGCTCTACGAATATATCCACTTTCATATGAAAGGTAGTCAGTATTCGTGATAGGGTCATGGTAACAAATAGTTCCATTGTCGGCTTGCGTCTGTGAAGTTACTTCAACGCATTTAAGTGATTGTAATTTATTCATTTTTTATTTTTTTTAGTAGAAAAGAGACATTGCTGAACGAAGACCTTCTTCGGTAGCTTTATGAAAAGAATCAATACGTGGATTCAAAGTATCTGAATCTGAGTATTCTTTAAGAGCGGCTTTAATTGCACCGCGTTTAGTTTTGGCCCACACTGTGTTCCAACCACCACCTTCAAAGGTGAACATATACTGTTTGTTTTTTAATTCTGCCATAATGGTTTCTTTTATTAATTATTACTCTACTAATATAAGCAAAAAATCTGAGATAAAAAAACTTTTAGCTGTTTATTTTTTATTTTTTTCTCTTTTTTTATTAAACTTAGCCCATTGCTTATCGGCTTCCTTCCTTTCTTCATATTTTTCAAGAACATTAAAGAAGCCTTCATAGTCATATTCTTCTGACCTGAAAGCTTCTCTAATTCTCGATTGCTCGTCTTCACATCCTTTCATCCATCCCATTACGAATGCAAATGCTCCTAAAAAAATCGTTAAAAATAATCCTTCTATTCCCATTATTTCAATTTTTGTAAAAGATTATCAATATCTTTTTTAGAAGTCCATCCTGCAACCTGATCTTCAGTATCTATAAATTTAGAAGTGACAAAACTTCCGTCTTTGGAGTTCTCCCATACAGCAACTTCGAATGAAGAGTATTGTGTAGAGTCTAAGCCATCCTCTCGAGGATTACTGTAAACAAACTTACCAGCCTGAATACTCACCGTAACGTCTTTGAATTTTACAGTGGTGCCTACACCACCATGCGTTTGTTTGTTAAATGTTAAATCTTTGAATTTCATATCTTTTATTTTAAAAATTACCGTCAGCTACTTGAAAGCAAGTGATACCATTGTCTCTCCACATTTGAACAACTTTATCTCGGTCGTCAAATACACATGTAATATCGTCTGTGTTTGGAAACAAATCATCAAGCCATTTCTTTTTTAACACATCATCTTTCATCCATTTAAAACCGCCATCAGTTGGTCGCATCTTTAAAACATCAAATGGAATATCAAGATCGTTTAACCAATCTCTTGTTGCGTCCTTAGTTGCTTTAGATCTTCCACTGAAAATTACAATTCTATGGCCATCTTTCTTAAGAAGTCTTGCCATGTGAATAACTGGCCAATTCGGTTTATCTAATTGAATGTTTGCTGGATCGAAGAAAGTGTCCCAATCCATTTTACCATTATCTTTTGTGGAAATAGCTCTCCTATCGTCGATAAGAGCGAGAGTTCCATCTAAATCGAAAATTACTGTTTTCATTTTTATATTTTTAAAGGTTATCTCTTACTGAGTTTTTAATTAACATTTGAGAAGTAGGAGCGATTCCAAAACTAACCCAATTGTCAGAGTCATTAAATTGTTTTCTACAATGGTCCATGATTTCGTCTGACCAGTCTAAATGGTTTCCAAGAACGTCTGTTACTGGATGCCAAACGCTTTCCCAACCATCATTTAAGAAGGTTACCCAAGCTTTTTCTACGTTTAAATTAAGTGACATATTTTTTGCTTTATTGATTATTACTATACTAATATAAGCAAAATATCTGAGATAAAAAAATATTTAGGCAATTATTTTCAAATTATTTTAATCCCACCATCCTCGGATGTTATGGGATATAAATTTCCATACTAATTTCTCTGCTCTAATTTGCTTTTCTTTAGACTGTTTAAATAGTTTATCAAAGGTTTCTTTAACTTCATTTTTATTTTCCCACTTCTCATATTCATAATTAAGATATGAACTTCCATCTCCCTTTCCAGTGTCTTCAAAGTTCCAATCTAATACGTTATCACCATATATCTTTTTCATTTGATCCATGTATTCCATTCCATATTCTTCATCGTAAACTTTATCAAGAAGTTCGATAGCGGTTTTAATTCTCTTAGCTCTACTATTAGCGTTTACTGTGACTGTGTTAGGAGAAGACATGAATTTCTCAGTACGTATTAATTGATGTTTAAATAAATCAATTGCGTATCTATAATCAAAATCATAACCTTTCCAAATAATTGGCAAGTAATCTAAGACTCTTTTAATTTGTCTGTATTTTCTTTTAAACCAGTACGCCATATTTTTTAGTATATTCCTTTAGCGTAATACCTTCTTTATCCTTTTCAGAGACTAAGATGTCTGATATATTGAATTGTGCAAGTATACTCTTATCTATAGTCAGATCTATATCCTTGTCGGTCCATAGGAGACACTCCTCTGCACTCTTATCATATTCTTTAGTACATTTATATGAAAAGATTGTATCATCCTCAAGGGCAAGAAACGCATGGCCAAATCCGGCTGGAATCCAAAATTGATTTCCTATGTGCGCACTTAATAATACATAAGTCCATTCTCCATAGGATGGGGAACCAGGCCTAAGATCTACTGCGAAATCTACAACAGCTCCTTTAGAAACTCTTACTAATTTTCCTTGAGCACTGTCTCCGGTTTGTAAATGTATTCCTCTAAATACTCCTTTCTTAGAAACAGATTGATTATCTTGTAGAAATTCTTCTGTAATTCCAAGTTCTTTAAGTTTTGAAGATTTGAATGTTTCTATAAACTCTCCTCTTTCGTCTTCAAATTTTCCAGGTCTTAATTCTAATAATCCTGAAATGCTAAATTTTCTTGATTTCATATTTTATCTTTTTCCTCCATTATAAGGTTTTGCTAAACCTTCGTTTAATAATACTTGATTTATACTAATTGATATAGGTCTAGTTTCACCTTCATGGACATGAACTTCATGATAACCATTATATAGTTCTCCTAGCGCTCTTCCATATTTATCCACTTCTTTAGAAACCAATACGAATTCATTGTTTCCTTGTTCTAGTAACTGCGCTAGTCTTTCTTTAGATTTAAGACCTGCTCTTTTTTCTACTAGATCTCTAGTCCTAGTTTCAGGTGTATCTATTCCATGTAGTCTAACGTTTACCTTTTTCCAAATATCAAATCCTAAATCTACATGTGCCCATACAGTATCTCCGTCTACTACTCTAATTAGTTTTGCGTTAAATGTATAGTTAGGCGTTATCATGTGTCGATGTTGTGAACCAATAAGGATCTGTTCCTCGTTGTGGTTGGTAAGGTAAATAAGTTGTAGGACGAGTGTATGAATCCTCTGGTGTAAGAAGAACTACAGCTTCTGCTGTTGTTATCTTATTTTCGTCTAGTAGTTTTTGAACTATTTGCGCTCTTGTCATTTGTTTTTGTTTTTTTATTTGCTGGTATTACTATCCAAAATATAATGTATATTAATATTGCTGGAATTGTAGGTGTAAAGAATGCTAATGTGAATAAAAGTCTAAATATTAATGGATCAATTCCAAAATAATATCCTAAACCATCACATACTCCAGCGACCATTCCTCGACTACCTCTGTGTACTTTTCTCATTTTAAATTGTTTTCTATATTAGTTATACCCCCAAAAAGCACAATGTTTCATGTGCTTCTCTGAGTGGCGGTCTGGACGAGATTCGAACTCGCGACCCCATGCGTGACAGGCATGTATTCTAACCAACTGAACTACCAGACCAATTGCGGAGAAGAAGGGATTCGAACCCCTGGAACCGTGAAGTTCGCTGGTTTTCAAGACCAGTGCATTCGACCACTCTGCCACTTCTCCTATTCTTTAACAACTATGGGTTAATGTTTATTTATTTAAATTAATTAGGAATGTTTTCCTTTTCTTTGGATTTTTGAAGATTAAAACTATCAATAATTTTATCTAATCTTAAATCCATTTCTTCTATTTCTTTCTCAAATTGAGAAATTGCTCTATCTACTCTAGAATCTAATCTTCTATCTAGATCATCTATACAATTATCTAAATAGTGCTCGACTGAATCTATTCTACCTTGAATATCGCTTTCGATGTGATTAATCAACGAATCTAATTCACTGATTTTTTTAGTTGACCTGAACAATGACACTACGCCTAAAATAATTAGAGTTAGCACCACACCCAGACCGAATGTAATAATAGTTGTTTCCATATACTTGTGTTTATTTTTAAGTATAGCTGTCAAAGAACTATTAATTATACTAAATAAGAGGGGGTTGTTTCAGTTAAAGTTGGAATTACCAACCTGAATTCCTTTTAACTTTAATTCCAGATGAGGTTAATGTTTCTTCTAACTCTGATATGGCGTCAACGACTGGAGAGAAGTCCATTTTAGGAGCTCCTCCTTTTGGAGTATTCTTTTTAACTTCTTCAGTATTGCTCGTGACTAGATCTTTAACTCTATTAAGTGCCTTACCAATTACACTAGTGGCTTCGCCAGAAGTTTTACCTTGTCTAGCAACTGCTTTATCCAGGGCGTCAACTGCAGTTGATAATTCTGCAACTGCTTTTAACAGATCATCAGCTAGGACTTTCATTGGATTATTATCCTGTTCTGCTAATTTACGTAAAGAATCGAACATCCTTGTGGTTGCGTTGATTGCACCAACATTCATCTTATTGGATTGTTTTGCCAATAGGCCATAATTTTTAGCAAGCGTTCCAACATGTGTTGCCGAACTTCTTAAGTATTTTACTCTCCATTCGTTAGAGAATGGTAATAGTGCATTAAGAGCTTTAACTCCTTTGCTTTGATATTTAGATAATTCTGCAAAACCTCTTCCGGCAGCAGCCACAGCTGGTCCTAAACTAGTAATACCCTTTCTTCTGCTTATTAATTTATCTAAGACTTCAAACGGTCCTTCTGTTGCAGTCAATCCGAATGACACAAAATCAAGAACTTTTTTACCGGCACCCAATGCGCCAGTTACTAGATCGCCAGCTGCTTGTCCAGCCAATGCACCAACTAATGCTAACCAACCACCTGCAATTGAAACTAAACCAGCGCCTAGGGCTCCTAAATTTTCTATTCCAAGTTCTTCTTTTATTCTAACAAATGAATCTATCATTCCGTTAACAGGAGCTAATAACATATTTGTGAAATTTTTACCAATTGCTCCTAAATCTGGTAATTTGCTAAATATCCAAGCAACTGCCCATATAGTACCTGCTAATAATATCATACCAAGGGCACCTAATCCTAATGCTGCAGCACCTACACCTGATGTAGCAATTAAGCCAACGACACCAAGTGGAACTGCAAATGCAGAAATAGCAAACACAGCGCCAATAGTCCATTCAATTGGTATTGGTACAAAACTTCCTGGTAAAACTGAGAATATCCATGCAGTTGCAAGTACTGCGATACCGATCGCTACTATGCCGACTAGTCCCATTGCCAAATCTTTAAGGCCAACTCCAAATGTTTTCATCAGTTTAACTACTATCATAAACCCAAGACCAAAGATAGCTACTGCTAATCCTGTTTTTAATGACCATTCAACCGGGACTGTTTTAAATTCATCTGGTAGATATTGGAATATGAATGCGACTGCTAATATACCTAAAGCTATGAATCCCATGGCTAATGCTGCAAGTGCAATTTCCTTTATACCCATTGATCGAGTTGCTTTAGAAATAAAATAAAATGCTATACCAAACACTGCCATAGCCAAACCTACCTTTAAAGTCCATTTTGCTGGGGGTGCATTATATGCCTTTACTTTTTCTAAAAAAGTAAACATTAAAGCTACAGCAACAATAGTACCCGCAAGTAAAGGGACGGCTAAAGATGCATAAAGTATCTCCTTTAATGTTTTTCCTTTAATACTTCTTAATACCATCACTAATGGAATAGAAAATACGAAAAGAGCAAAACCTGCCTTTAGAGTCCATGATGCAGGTGGAGCCACATAATTACCGCTTAATCCTTCCATTGCGTAAGAAACTCCAGCAATTGCTAAAGCTATTAATGGTATTGCAAGTGAAGCAAATATCATTTGTTTAAGATTTAATCCTTTGACCGATCTTAATATTATAGAAAGTGGAATTGAAAAAACAAAAAGCATTAACCCTGTCATAAAAATCCAATCTAATGGAGGTCCTTCGATAAAGGTTGCTGGCATCATGGCCATGGCTCCTGCGACACCTGCTATTGCAAGTGTAATTGCTACCATAACTAACATCGACATTGCTATTGTTTTTGCTCCATTTTTATCCATTCCTATTCCGCCCTTCTTTAATGCCATTACGACACCTAAAAATGCCATTGCCATAGGTTGTAGTGCAAATCCTATTACAGCGGCTGATATTAATTTCTTTAATTCAACGGGTTTTACTACTGATAAAATATAACTTGAAACAGTTATTAATACAGCTGCACCTAATACAACCATAAATGCCATTTTCATCGCTCCATTTTTAGACATTTCATCTCCACCTGGACCTAGTGCACTTTTACCAGCTGCTCCTCCAAATTTAGATATCGCAAATTTACCTGCCATGAAACCCAACCCTCTGACGGGTGAAAGTAACATTAACATTTCTACCATTGCTTTAACCAATGGAATTAATGCAAGTGATATAAGAATGGCTGTTGCTAACTGAGCAACCGAAACTGGAGCAATTCCTTGCATAATAAAAGAAGCGAGTGTAACAGCACCAGCGGCTAACACTACCATAATTCCTAGCTTAGCAGCACCTCCAAGGCCAAAGCCTCCTTTTTCTCCTCCTGCTTTACCAGCTGCCTTGCCTCCCTTAATATCATTATGTAAATCTGTAATTGCAGTCTTAATATCTAATAATACATCAGTTTGTCTTTCTAAGATACTTTTAACATTATCGCTACCCTTGATTAGAACATCTACGCCTAACGCGACAGCAGACATTTTATTGTCTGTATTTTCACTTGCCTTAGCTATCCTCTGTAAAGGAGATAACAGTATGTTGTCCTTTGCGTTATTGGCCATTGATTAAACTAAATTTATCTGATCTCTTTTAGGGCGCCTTGTACACCTTGATCTTTTGATGATTTCATAGAACCTAGAACTTCCTTTAAGGCATCTGGATTTTCATGAAAATAACTTATTATTGCAGAAACGGCATGGCGACCAAGCGAACTCATAAATTTCTTAAATTTATTCTCTAAAATTAATGAGGTACTAAGTTCTTGTTTTTCGGAAATAATGTCTTCATATGTTTTTACACGTTTCATACTAATCTTATAATTTTATTTAGTTTATAGTCTATATATTAAAGGAATAACGGGACAGTTCCCATTATTCCTTTAAAGTTTATTATAATTTAGGAACTGATATTTTTGGAATATTCATTTTTGGAATTTTCATATTCTGTTGCATCTGTTCACTTTGTTCTTGTTGTCCCTTATTAGCTTCATTTTCTTTCTGTAAATGATCAGTTAGATCTTTTACGAGATAGTAAAATTCATAATAATCCATGTTTTCCAATTCGGAAGGTTGTACATGTAAGACTCTATAGATATGAAACTTCGTTTTAAAGAAGTTCTCCAGAGAGATCTTGAACAATGAATAAAGATTTGATTCCGTCACGAAACCCAATCGGAACGAGGACCTCGTCATCCTCGTGCGGTACCAACATCTCAGGCTGGATTCCGACTTTTAATTTTTCTGCTAATTTGTATACTAAACTATATTTCTTATTTGACCAACCATTAACTTCCATTTCAAAATTAAAGATAGTCTTATCAGTATATTGTCTCCAATCATTTACGATATAAGGAATTATTTGTAGAATAGATTGATCTGCTATTTCTCCTTTTTCCTGCTTATCTTTAATATGTTTAGTCATTTTTTGCATAACCCCGATACTAGGTGGAGTCATTTCAATTATACCAAAGGATTTTGTTTCAATTTTAAAACTCTTAGATTCCTGATCATAATACTTATCTAATTCTGCTGGTATTTTAAAATATTGAAAATATTTCTTACTTACTTCAACAGTGTGTCTTCCTCCTTTTTTATCTTGATAAGGAACTGTCAATTGACTTTCAGGTTCTGGGAAAGTAAGATCTCTAATAGCTAAAACTAAATAGAATCTATCTTCCTCTAAAATATCTCTATACGACATTCTTTTAGATCCGGATGTAATTCTTACACATGATTCAATTATGTTATTTAATTTTTCATCAATATCTAGTACATTATTCTCGTCTACTGTAGAAAAGTGTCTAATTTCTGAAACCTTTGCAGCTCTAATAGAAATTTCTGATTTTTCATTATAGAACATTCCACCTGAAGGAAGTTCAGCATGAGAAACACTATGATATCCTAAATGGAAATCTGCTTCCTTAGCTTCCTGTGGTTTAAACTTATTCATGTCCACCTTTCCTAGATCAACTGGTTCTTCAGCTTCTACAGGTGCATTGTTTTCGTTATCCTCTATCATAGCTTTATATTGCTGGTCAAGGTCAACTGGGTTGTTTTTGTCTTCGCTCATGTTTTATTATTTAGATTTGAGTTGTTTAATTCTGTTTCGATCCCAACTCTTTTGAAGATCGCTTTTTTTATCTATTTCTTGTCTTATTAAGTCTCTGATAAACGCCGAAACTGAAACCGGTCTCTCTCCATTTTCAATCGCCTCGTTTAGTATAATTCTGTTTATGATAAACACTTCTTCTTCAGAGAGTAATACCTGTAATTTCTTCGTTAGTTTACTGGACATATTATTATATCATTATATTATATTTTAGTTTCATAAAAATAGGACGAGCCAATTAAGGTCGTCCTACTTTTAATAAATTAAGCTAATACTTCTTTAAAGGTATCACATTTCCATGTTACTTCTAAAGCAGCAGCTTCTGGAGATTCATAACTTAAGTCGTTAGTGAATGGAAGTCCAGAATTAATCCAGCAATCTTCTAATGTTATAGTTCTGTAAATATCTCCAGCTCTATTGAATTGTACGATTACGATTGTTCCGGTATAGTCTTTCTTTAAGCCCATTACCCCAGTTTGTGGATCGTAAGCTAAGTTATACCATTGTCTCATTGTTTTATATAAATAAGCTTGGTTTGCCTCGTTTAAATTTAACGAAAAGTTAATACCCACTGTAAGTGTAGTATCATCTGGCATTCCAGCGTATGAACGTGAAGAGAATTTGTATTTCTGTGCTACCTCTCCAGGTGCTTTATATAATTCCAACCCGCTAACAGTGTTAACATGTTGAAGTAATAACGGTGCATCAGCAACTCCAGCAGGAGGTAAAATAGTTACCTCAAATAAGTTTCCTTGTACTGGTTCGAATTGTCTACCCGCCTTACTAGTTTGATCTTGTGAATAGTGTGGTAAAGCCATAAGTCTTTATTGTTTTATTTTTTATTATATATCTTCTTAACTAAAGTTTCCTGTTGAAATTTCACCAGTATTTAAAATCGTTGTTCTATGTACAACTATTTCTAAACCTTTAACTGGCTCAACAAATGTATCTATGATACCAATGTTGTTATCAATTACCTCACCTGTGTTATTTGATTGATCCATTACGTTTTTGAAATCATATACTCCACCGTCTTGTCTAACTGATTCCATTAATGAATCTGCTAAAGTTTTGATTTCTAATCTAGTTTGTGCATTATTAAATTCGAATACGTAATCCTTAAGGATATCTGCCATTGCATCTTGAATGTAAATTAACACTTCTCTAACGTGAGCTGAAGATAGTGATGATTTAATAGATTGCTGTGCAGTTTTATTTCCTAAGATAGTTAAACCAACTCCTCTTTGGAATACAATTGGGTTATAACCAAATGGCTCTAAAATGTCTCTATCTGATTTGTCAAAAGAATATTCAGCTCCTGCAACGTTAGTTCCAGCAACAACACCTCTTCTAGGACCAGCGACAATTGACCATGGTAAAGCGTCTGTGTATTTATCAATATAGTTATTAGATACATAAGCAGCTGGTGGAACGATTAAATCTTTTCCATTTTCTCTTACAATAAGACCAGGACCATAGTAGAATGCAAAGTTTGCACCATCTGCGATACTCGGTAATGTATATAGTGATGTTGGATTTTGATCTAAGTTACCTCCATCTTTAATGTATGAAGTTTTAAATGAGCCAAATTGATCTTTAAATGAAGGATCCGTAGATTCTTTAAAGTCTTTTACCATTGGTGCATTTAATATAGCTGCTGCGTTTTGTCTTTCTTTTGCTAATTGAGATAATTGAATTTTATTTTGTAATCCATTTAAATCGTAAGATCCAAATGTATCAACAATATATCTAAAGTCAATTGCATCTTTATCTACTAAACCAGTTGCCAATCCTGTTCCTAATGAAATAGCCTGTAAACATGAAGTAATAGTTTCTGCTTCAATATCTGCGCCATTTAATACGAATGGAGTATATGAAACTGCTGCATCTTCTAAAGATTCAATAAATGCAGTAGGGGCAACTAAAGGAGCCGCTTCTGATAATTTAATAGTCCATACTATTTGTCCGCTTTCGTTTTTAGAAACAGAAACCTGCTCAACTAGAGCTAATCTTTCACCTGTTCTGATATAATTTCCTTTTTTAACTTCAGGAGTAAATGTAGATAGTGCACCAGTGTAGGTAAATATTGCATTAGTTCCATCAGCAGAGTATGTTAAATCCGACCCGGGGAATAATATTGTTCTATTTGCAATGTCGTAAGATAATACTACTTGATCTTGAGCGGCTTCGTCAAATGTGTGACCAACTAAATCAATTGGAGTATCTCCAGATTCGTCAGTTACTAAATCTTCAGCAATTGCACAGAATAAACCTGTTCTTCTTGCTTCAGCGTTAATCATTGTTTCGATATATACGTTTCTTCCTTCTAAGTCTTTAAAACCTGGAAGCATTGAACCCGTATAAGAACCTATCATTTCAACTTGTCTCAAATTTGCAAATTGTTCTATTAGCTCTTTTCTTAAACCTTTATTGTCAAAGTAATATCCATAAACTGGATCAGTGTCCATTGCCGCAGCATCAAATTTACCTTTGAATACAAATACGTCAATCATATAATCTGACATTAAATCTTTGTCATTTAAATATGCTGGAACATTTCCTTCTCCATACCATTCTCTTGCAGTAACATCAAAGCCATCAGTATTTTGTGCTTTTCTTGTGAAAACTGTGATTGCGGTTTGTTTAATATTTACAAAGTTTAAAACTTGATTAGAATCCTGTCCTAGTGTTTGTAATACTTTTTCGTCAGAAGGAATCATGAATTTATCTGTGTCAAAGAAATTAGCATAAGCATAGTCTCCAGTTTGGTGACCTAATTCAGGATATGTTGCAATAGTAAAGTCTGCCGCTACATCAGCTTCTGAGTATGTATCTGGTAATACTTCAGCGATAGTCGATGCCATATCATAAATATTAAAGCTTGTTGAAGCACCGTCGTGAGCTGTATTGATAGCATCTAAAGCTGTAATTACAGTATCTGTACCATCAAACGCAGCTGTTGCTTCGATATGAGGTTCACTACCTGCATCTGAAAGTAAATAGAAAGTACCTACTAGGCTAGATGTTAAATCTACACCTGCTAATGTTAAAGTTAAACCGTCTACTGAAAGTGTAGCCGCTGCCGCGTCTGTAATAGCGGTTGCAACTGGAGCCTGTGCAGGTGATCCAGTACCAGGAATAGCATCTCCTGCCACCCATGTATTTCCAGCTGGTCTTTCCATTAAGGCATCAGTTTTATATGATCCATTTGTTGAAATTTGTGCAGCTGAAGCTAAATCATTTTCTCCAAAATGAGCAAGGTTAAGAGCTAGGATAGGTCCTCTTGAAAGAGCAGCCTTAGCTGATCTGTGGAAGAACATTCCTTTTTTCTCTAACGACTTGTCGATGTTTCCATATACTTGAATGAATGCTTCAACGTTTTCGATTAATACTGGTGTATTGTAAGGTCCCTTTCTTGAGTGACCAACAACCAGCCTAAGAGTAGAAACGTCAATATTAGCAGTTTGGGATTTATCAAATTCCAATCTGTAAACGCCTGAACTCTTGAATTGTAATAATTGAGGACTTAGTGCCATAGTTATTTAATTTTATTTTTTTATTTGTTAATCTATATATCCGTGTAAATCTGGAGTTTAGTCTATATAAGATCATAAATATCATACTGCATATCTCCGGCTGAATCGTTTTGTTGATATAGAGTAGTTTCCATTAATTTATACTTTTCAGGATCTATAAAATCTAGCAATTCTTCGATGTAATCTGCATAATCTGTAGTGTTAAAAAATTCAGTGGCAGTGATTCCTGTCATAATGATATCATCATTACCCATTTGAGCACCATAGCTTCCATTTTTAAGACTACCGAAAAGACTTGCTTCATTTACAGTTTCTGTGTCATTTATTTTTATTCTATTATTTTCAATTAATTTTTTAAAATTTTGGCAAAACACTGATTTGTTATCTGCTTTTAATTTTATACCTGGTTTTAAGGCTCTTGAATCATGTCTATGTTTAAACCTTAATACCATCTCGTCTTCAAATTCATTTCTTGAAGGATAAACTGTTTGTAAATATTTCAATAAGATAGAACCGTATGTATTGAATTCTATAATCATCTTAACATTTTCAGGATTAAATATCTCAACAGCTAATGTATATAGAACCTTTGCAAAATCTTCAATAACATGTTCATTAGATCTAAAGACTGCCACTTGATTCAATCTAAAAAAGTCATACATTGCACCGGGTGTCACTGCATCAATAATGTCCTTATCTTCCATTGGTTCTACTTCGAAAACATTAATTACAGAGTAATCACCTCCGTTGCCTTCTGCGATGTCTACTGAAAACAAATAAAATCTATTAGATTCTTTTGCTCCTTCAGGATCGAAGTCTTTATGAAATCCTAGAACTCCCTTTGTATCTATTTGTATATTTTCGAAATCTTCTAAATCATGCCATATAAATTCATGTGAATTCTTTCTCATGGTTTTCATAACCATTGGGCTTAATAATAGATTAGAAGAACTTACGAATTCATTTCCATATTGTCTATTAAAAGCTTCTTCAGAACCTAAGTTTCCAAGTTCTCTTTCATACCATGCATCATCTCTATCTGGATGCTGCCACCAATCAACTCTCGTTGGTGTATATTCATTTTCTCCTTTTTCGGCACCTGCATAAATTTCATAGAATTTATTAAATCCATTCGGTGTTGAAGTAATATTAATTCTAGATACCTTAGAAGCTGATAATGTAGGATATACATTTTCATAGAATGAATCAACTATAGTTGGATGAATGTGTGCAAACTCATCAAGATATAAGTTATGAATAGTAAAACCAATACCTGATTTTGCAGTAGTTGATTGACCTACTAATCTACATCCATTATCTGAACGTACATTCATAACGTCATACTTAATAATACCCGGTTTCATAAAGAAAGGAAGGTTTTCAATAACTACCTTTGCTTTATCTATAATTTCTTTTGTTGAATCTGATTTATTGGCTAAAAGAAGAGTAGTTTTATCATAGTTAAATGTAACATACCATGCATTAAAAATAGAGGCTGTTACGGTTTTACCCATTTGTCTGGCCGCTAATACAATATTAAATCTTTCGTTTTGAAAGTTATGTAATAATTCTTTTTGATATTCTCTAAGTTTTACCTGTTGAATACCTTCATCTGTCATTACTACTGCATACTTTTCTGCAAAATAAACAATATCATTTGCACATTTAGCCAGCTCTGCAATTTCCTCTTCAGTATATTCAAATACAATATTACCCTTACGTAAAAACTGCTTACCCTCATAAAAAGGCATAGAAACTTGTGGGCGATATCCTTTATCTAGTGCTACTAAAAGATCATCAACATTCTTAGTCGACCATACCAGCTTTTGACCAGGATCGCTTTTGTCTCCTTTCGGAATCCACATATTATCTCCTACGTAATCGCTCATTGTTATTCTTCGTTAGGTTCTACATCTTCGATATCTTGAGTTTCTGAATCGATTCCAGAACGAATCATTCTCATAAGATCTTTAGTTCCTCTTTGAACCGCAGAATCACCAGTGGAACCTCCTGATTCTTCTATTTCCCTAACATCATCTCTTTTCTTATAGATTTCTATATCTCTGGAAATTCTCTTGGCACTTTCTTCAGTTGCCATTAGATACATTGTCTGAGATTTAATGATATCTAACATTGATTTTTGTAAAGTTGCAAGAACCTCAAACATTCTTGGTGCTAATTCACCATCTTCTATTGTTTGTAATAAGGTGGTTAAAGCCCTTTCACCTGCTTGTAATTGATAAACTAATGAACTCATTGTCATTTCGTCCATCTTCTTTTTAGCGGAAATATATTCATCCTTTTCAATAATATCTTCTGCAAGATAAAATTTCATAAGGGCAGTTATTGTCTTTTTGGCGGTAGCTGTAGATTTAACCTTAAGTTCTCCAAACGTAGGAAGTATTTCCTTTGGTTGATGAGGAAGAAACGCTGGGTCTGTTTCCGTCGCTTCTGTTATATCTACACTTTCGCCAATAAGTTCATCAAGCTCTTTTCTAATATCTTCTGCTTGGTCTTTTATTGACTTCTTTTCTTCTGACATAAGTTATTGTTTTATAGGATTATATATCCTAATTACTTAGAATGAAAGAATTTCTGAAATCCAATACTTGGTATTGCATTATCGATCATCTTTGCTAGTTGGTTGTCTCTGACAATGTATTGATTTAATACATTCGATCTTTGCTCTTCTTCTATAGCCTGTTCAAATATTCTAAGATTTGTCATATACATTCCATTTCCTCTTAATTGGAAATTAGAATTTGAATTCCAAACCATACCTGCTGATTTAACTTCATTAAATAATTCTATTAATTGTGTAGGGCTATTTTGAGGAAGACCTACTTCATTTAAATTATAAATACTTAAACTCATTGAAGAGAATTCATTACTTATATTTAATACAAAGGCATACCATTCTTTTTGTAAATTTATTCCGTGATTAAACGTTACTGTATTGCCATTAGACATTACCTTGAATTCTGAATCATTTATATATGATTTAAATCCTGTTAATGCAGTCGAATCTCCAATTATAAAATGATCTCCAGATCCCGTATTGAATCTAGGATTAAACCATCCTGAAATTGCCATATTTTCACCAGTGCCTAATTGAGAAGGTGCTTCATATTCGATACATAATTCTTCGTTCTCTAAAGTAGATAGGTCATAGTAATTTTTACTGACAATTGTCCATCTATTTTTTAATTCAAAATCTTTTATTTCTAAAGAAGTGTTATAAAATTTTCTAATTCCATCATTATAAGTCGATAGAGTTGTTTTAAATTGCTGAGGATTTGTATCTTTCTTCTGCTCTTCCCTTTGTCTTTCTCCGAAAACTTCTTCGATTCCAGTGGTTAATGTGTCGGTTGCAGCGTCAAACGTATTTTTATTAACTGAAGTTCTTTCCTGATATTTCTTCAACATTACTCTCCAGTATGAATTAGTTTTATTAAACTCATCGGCTAAAGCTATAGTATGAACCTCGTACATTCTATTAATAATAGGAATATACATGTAATCCTTAGATCTAGGGTATCTGCTTTTTATTAAATTTCCAGCTGAATCTCTTTCTCCAAACGCTCTATCAAATTCTTCTTGAGTAATATGAATTTCAAAGTCTGCGAAATCCATTCCAAATATATCAAAGGTTATACTTTCTTCAGGAAATTCATTTCCTGGAACCAATATCTTTATGTTTTTATTATCTACTACATCATGTAAACTATATTCCATAAGAGTAACATCTACTGTTCTCATATCAGGTTCAGTTCTAAAGTAATTTACCTCATGTCCGAATATATTGCTTACTAATCCGGTGATTTGTTTTACAAATTTAGTAGATTTACTTAAATTATATGGATTAAATAAATTATCATTACATTCTTCTACGATAATGTTTGCACATCCGTCCATTGAAAAGGGATCTAAACACTCAACACAAAAGTTAGGACATGCTTCAACAATACCGTCTTCGGTTTGTGTAGTGTATGTGATTGAAATAAGAGATAAAGAGTTACCTCCGGATAATGAAGATACTTCTGCTTTTAGGTCAATGTAAAGTGGAAGTGTATTATTAAAATCTAAACTGAATAAATCTCCGATGTTTGAAGTTTTATTTAATTCTGAAAATTCTGAAAAAGATCCACCAGTCTGTGACCATCTAAATTCATAATCAAATTTATTTGATTCATTAGGAACTAAGAAAAATTCTATTCCAGATGGTTGTGTTGAAAACTGAGGTGGTGTTGTTAATTCCAAAGTATATGCATCTGTTACGCTGCTAACTTGAAATATTTTATTTCCTAATACAATTTCATCGCCATTGGTTAGAAATGTAAAATCTGTTCCCATTCCTATTACTGTTGGAGATCCTGCATTCAATATAACTACACCCTTTGTTTGTGGTGTTGTTAAACCTGCTATAATTTCCCAATCCGTAATCTTTATTACGTTCTGAAAAGGATCTTGTAGGGATGCTATAAGTTGATCTCCGTTTGCGTTTGCAGTATATCCTGTTACCATTTAATATCTAGTTCTTTTGTCTATATATTCGTTAAAGAAAGCTAGTAATCAGTGATTAACATTATTTTGGGATTATCATCTTGGATCTTAGCTTCTATGCAGTCCATTAGATCTAATGCAGTATCAAATTCTTTTTCATCTAGACCTTCTCTCGATCTTACAAAAGAATCTAAAGCATTAAATATATGAGAAGCATGGTGCCTTGCATAAGGAACATTCTTTTTCATAAGACCTAGTGAAATTAAAGTAGAGTTTATTTCTTGTAAATCTTTTTCTTGTTGAAATATATCATATAGCCTTAATGTTCCTGCCAATACTTTAAAATTAAATCGAAGAGTCTTAATTCCATCTATGTCGGATAATCTACTATAAGATTTATTTTTATTGATAGTCAGCTTAATATATTCTAAGTTTGTAAAATCTGTTAAGATCTTGTGTAGAAAATAAATAGTAGTTGCTTCTTTATGAAATTGTTCAAAACCAGTTGCGTTGATTCTATTAATATCGGATTGAAAGTTTTCCTTTAAAAACAAAGATAATTGCTCTTTACTTACAAGAAGAGATCCATCATTAACGACCCTATAGTCCAATTGATTCTTTACTAATGTAAGAATCTTATTGTCGATATAATTATATTTGAATAGAGTGGCGTCAACGACAGTGGCCACATCATTAAAGTCGTAGTAGCTAATCATTTAATATACCTGCATTGTGTTTTCTAATTCCAATAGATTCTTATTTAATTCAACCGGGTTAAATTTCTTAAGATCATTGAACTCTCTCATTCCAATTTCATTTCTTTGTAAAAAGAATTTAATTGTTTCTTCTTTAGGTATATATTCTTTTTTTGATTTTTTAGGTTTTGGAGCTGCTTTCTTGGTTTTAGTATAGATCCATCCTGGAACTGACCTAAATCTTGAAGATACCATGTGCCAACTATCGATAACTGCGTTGCCATTAATTCCATTTACATTAAATAACTGTGCATTTGATGGATATTTAATAGCAAAAAACCTGTTAATCATGAAGTGGTGTCTCTTCTTATTAAAGTTCTTTACGTTCTTGTATTGATTAGGTTTTGTAAACATAATCTTTACAAAATCAAATAATTTTGTTTCGTCTAGCATATAAATTATACTGTAAACTTGCTATAAGTTTATTAAAAAAGTTCGTTCAATTTCTTAGTAGAAGGTCTTTCCTTGCTACTATCTTCTTTTAATCCTGCGAAGGCATCATACCTTTTAGGAGCACCTTGTGATTTCTTTGCCATCCAATCTGTTCCTTCTAAGATCTTTTCCATCTGGGTGATATTAGAGAATTCTGGTAAAACATTTCTATCTACTTCAATATTATTATAAATACCTTTTTGAATTGCAAGGGGAATAGTATTATAGTGAAGAAGAACTAGATCTAGGTTTTGATTAAATCTAATTCTGATTTCCTTAGGATCAGATTTACCAACAACTCTATAAATAATATCTACTAGCTTATTTACTTGACCTCTATTGAAAAAATGTTCTATTGTAAATTCACTTTCTTCTTTCTTGTATTGTTCTAAGATCTTTACGCAATGTTTTTCCGTAAGTGAATAGTTTCTGATCTTGCCATTAGATGCAGCTTTAGTCCATGTAATAACTGAAGGAATATTATCTGATTTGTCACCTTGTAGTATTTTACCGAATACAAAATCATCGCAGTTAATTTCTTGAACTTCTACTCTGTTCTTATCCATCCATGTTTGGAAGTCTTCTTTTAGCTTGTCGTATGTTGCTTCTTCTGAGGCAATGTTGAATAACAATTCGTCATTGGTCATTGTAGATGTTTTTCTAGATGCCATTACATCTTCGAAACCTTCAAAGGCAATAAGCTTTTTCTTAGAATTATAATACCATAGAGTATATGCATCGGTTGCTTGATTATAGTTTACAAGTTGAATTAAATCTCTATCACCTGTCCATGCAATGCAATTTTTACCTTCGCTATTTAATTGAGTAGACCAACCGTACATTACATCATCTGCTTCTGCACCTTGAACTTGGTGGATAATAATACCCCTTTGTTCTAGTATTTTTTGCCATTCAGCATAAACACCGAAGACTGCTTTCCAATTAATAGAATCGTCATGCGTTCTAGTTCCTTTATATTGTGCATCAGGAAAAAGATCTTTACGCCATGATTTAGCATCAACTGCAACAACAATCTGATCTACGAAAGGAGCCATTTTACGAACTTCTGAGGCGAAGTCAATACATAGCTTTCTCATAAGTTGAGATTGTGATTCTTTATCGCCTAATAATTGTTTACCTTTAGGCCTAGGTAGAACGAATAGTCTACTATGTAAAAAATAGTTACCGTCAATTAACAATGTATGTTTTCCTAGTTTCATGTGTTTTGTTTTATATTACTAATATAAGCAAAATTTCTGAGATAAAAAAATATTTCAGCAATTAATTTCTAATTATTTCTTGTAGCTTATATATACAACTTAGCATGGTTATCGCTGGGTCAATTACGTGAACCCTTTGTGCTTGATGTTCTGCCACAGTTACTGCAATTTGAGGAATATGTTTTGTGCTATTTCCTTTCTCTGATTGAATATAGTCTATGAACTCTTCTCCTAATGTTTGAAGTATTTCATCTGTTCTATTTGAATATTCACCTACTAAATACTTATAGTTTTTAACAGGGTCGGTTTCATTAAAGATTAATTCAAAAACATCTTTATAGACTGAGTTAAACTTTTTAACATCGTTTAATGTAATCTTATTCGTTCCTTCTGACTTATATCCTTGTAATTTATTAAGTGTCGAGCGAAGATCTGGGAAGTTTCTACGGACAAATTCAACCAATGCTGGTTTTTCTATTGTCATTTCTTCTTTTCCACATATATCATATACTCGTCTAATATATTTCTTTGTCAATTCGCTCTCTTCTTCTTTATCAAAGTCGAAATTAATTACTTCGAACCTTGAAAGAATTGGATCTGGAATTTTATTTACATAATTACAGGTCGCAATAAACCTTGAATTAGATGCAAATTGTTCCATAGTAGCACGAAGCGCTTTAAAGAATTGATCAGATACACCATCTACCTCATCGAGGATAACTATTTTCATCTTACCTTGATCATCTAAGATAGACATAGTAGAACAGAAATCCATAATCCTGGTTCTAATAACATCTACTGAAGTATCAGTTGATGCGTTGATGTAAATATAAGGAAGTTCGAATTGCTTAACAATCGCCTTCGCAGTAGATGTCTTACCAGTACCAGGGCTTCCAGCTAAAAGTACATTTTGAGTTAGACCATCTTTAAATTTTGACATTACTCTTTCTGGTAAAATCAATTCGTCTAAGTTGCTTGGACGATATTTTTCTGTGAACAGTGTGTGAACCATGTAAATTTGTTTAATAATTATACATAATATAGCTGTTTTGTTTCACGAATAAATACTATATGGCATATAATAAAAAATATCCTAAATTGGAAAGGGTTTCCCCTCATTCTCCTTACTCTAATAGATTTGGAATTAAGTTATCAAATCTTGCAAGACAACAGAAGAGACTATTAATAGAAAATCCTATCCTAGGTGAAAGGTGTGAAAGTGATCAGTTCGTTCATATCATATTCAATATATGTCAACATAGATATACTTCCTCTAAAAATAAGTATTATTATGATTGGTCTACTGATTCGTTCGTGAAGATGGAAGATCTTAAAGAAAACTATAATACAATAGATTGGGTCTGTGCACTATCTGGTAAACCTATCAGATCTAAGACTGATAACTTTAGCTTGGAAAACTTTGTACATCCAGAGTATCATGATGCATTACTGGCTCCTATGGTGGATGCTAGAATACTTAAGTCATCAATAGAGTTTCGTAAGCACATAAAAAAACTCCTATTGAATCAACAACAGGAGTTTCTAAATTTAGCTCGTAAAAATTCTAAAAAGAATTTAGATTAACTTAGAGAAACGATCTTTAACTGAAATAGACTCCTGTATTAAAGATTCCATTTCCATTTTTCTAAGATCAGATTCAAATATTAAACCTAATTTGGTATTGTTTAATTGCCATGATTCTTTTGCAAGAATTTTAGCTTTAAGTTCTTTAGCCTTTTTGATTTTAGCTTCATCTCCACTTTCTTCTGCTTTCGCGAGTACATCATCAACTCTTTTAGTCATACCTTCTTTTGAATTATCTGTTTTATCGACTTCTTCGGTTTCTTCTTCTGGAGTCTCCGTTGGATTTTCTTCTTCAGTTTCTTCGTCGTTCGATGTTCCAAATGCATCGAAATCATCTTCTTTTTCTGGAGTTTCTTCTGGAGTCTCCGTTGGATTTTCTTCTGGAGTTTCTTCAGGCGCTGTTTCTTTCGCTTTATTCTTCTCCTGCTCTGCCTTTACTTTTTCTAATTCAGCTTTAACCTTTTCATCATTTGCAGCTGCATCGTCCAGTTTTTTTGCATTCTTCTCCTGCTCGGCCTTAATTTTATCCATTCTCTCCTTCTGAGCCTGTTTGGATTTTGTAATTCTTTCTTTTAGATCTTTCTTAGTTTCAGGACTCATCTTATCTCCCATTGCATCTAATTTATATGTTGCAATTTCCTGAGCAGTAGAATCTTTTATATCTGCTATTAGGGTTTTTACTTTACCAGATCCAAATCCACTTACTTCAGCATATTTAGCTTCAGTTGATGCTTCAAAATCAGAAGTTGCCTGTTTAATTCCGTCTCTTTTTTTTGTCATTGCAGATATTTGATTATCTAATTTGACTTTCATTTTTGCTAAAGCATCTTTTTTAGCCTTAGCTGATGCAGCTACCTTATCCTTTTTAACTTTAGCCTTAGCATCCTTTGTAGGCGCATCGGCTTCTTCAACGGATTCAGTAGTACTTAATTCTGCTTTTTTAGTTTCTAATGAAGAAACAGCTACTTCCATTTTAACAGTTTGCATTTTTAGCTGCTTAAGTTTAGTGTAATCTTTTTCAGCGCTCTTCATGACCTTCTTATTTTTAGAAGTATCTTTAATAGCCTTTGCACCTAAACCAACCGTACCGATAATTGCCGTTAATCCTAGAACTGCTCCCATAATAATAGGATCTTGCATAAGCACCTGTCCCATAGGATTTGCTTCATTTAATGGTTGATCTTCTGATTCCGTAAGTTGATCAGAAAGTGTTTTTAGAGAATTAATAATATCATCACAGTCTTGCATCATTTTAGAATAACCCTCTTCTCCTGTTGTTGCTTCTGGAGAGGCTACGACAGTAGTTGTATCTGATTCTATTGAAGTTGATGATTTAGCTACAGGTACATTATCTTCAGCGGCTTCAACTATTGAATTAGCCTTTTTTGTAGAATTATACCATTGTTCAAATGTTTTCATCTTTTATATTGATTTGTTTATAAACTTATAGTCTATATATCTGTTTAAGTTTCAACGAAACAAAAAAAAGGTCCTCTAAAATAGAGGACCTTTAATATTAAAATCTAAAAGTTAGTTCTAATTAAAGAGCTAAGTTAGATACATTGTATGTAACATATTGAGTTTCTGGGTGGAAACCTGCTTCAACTAATGCGAATCTAGATTTAACAGCAACTTTAGGAGCCATAGTTCCTTCAGCGATTGTTTGTACTGATTCAGCCATTAAGTAAGGCATGAATACTAATCCAGGACCGTTACCATCACCTTTTCTACCAACTACTACTTCATAAGTATTGTCAGCAGCACCTTCCCATGCTTGTCTTGGGTCAGTGTATACATTTACACCAGCTACAGAACCTACTGGGTAGATTGCACCTGCTGCTTGTGATAATGTGTTAGCCATTGGGTTAGCAACGAAACCAGCAACTGATTGTAAAGCTGTAGCCACTTTAGGACCTACAACACAGAAGTTACCTGCACCTCTTCTACCTCTGTTTGCGATAAAGTTCGCAGCAGCAAGGATTGAAGTTAAGATTCTTCTATGGTTAGAAGCGATAGTCTCACCACCTAATACAGCATCACTTAAGTCTAAGTCTAAGTTAGCACCTGAAGCTGTAATGTTATCTTTACCTAAAGAATTAAGTTTAGCTAAGATTAAGTTGTTGATTGACTGAGTTAATTCGTTAGTTAATACTGACTCAACTTGAGCAACAGCATCTACACCGAATTGTTTAAGATCTTGTACTTGTTCTCTAGTAACTGCAGCAGCAACTTGGAAAGTTTCAGCAGCAACACTTTTTGAGAATAAAGAAAGACCCATAACTTTGTCAGGAGTTTGTTCACCAACACCTCTTGAGAATGCATTACCATCCTTGTCAGCAGCAGCGAATCCTTTAATATGATCTTCTAAAGCTTTCACTAATTCGATCTTTAAAGTAGATACACCTTCAGAATCATCAGCAGCTGAGAAACAATCTGCAACAGAACCAGCATCAGCTTTCGCTTCACCGGCAGCAGTGATTTTGTAAATTTCCATACCGTCTAATCTAGAAGCACCTTGAGCAACTGCAAAAGGTAAAGCATCTGCATCAGCAGTAGCACCAACAACTAAGCTAGTACCTGATACTTTTACATAAGTTGGAGCAGTTGATCCGATTAATTTACCACCTTCGTAAACGAAGTCTAAGTAAGATAAAAGACCCATTGGTCCAGCCATTGGTACAACTGGTACTAAGTCTAAACCGATAGTTTGTGCAGCAACTTGCATTGCTAATGGTAATAACGTTGGAGCTTTATCTCCTGAACCGTCAGCACCTGTTTCCATATTTGGTAAAGATACATTACCCATACCGTAGATGTTACCAGCAGTCCCTAAAGACATGATGTGTGCATCTTCGTATAATTTGTGGTTATGACAGTATTCTGACATCCACGCTAGTTTTTCTGCTTCGTTGATACCTGTAGCTGATTCGATGATCGGAGCCCAAGTTTCTCTAACTTCTGCAGAGTTAATTAAATTTGCCATTTTATTATTTGTTTTTTTTTAATGGTTGTTTAAATTTGATCGATTGAACGATCTTCTCGATGTTTGTCAGATTTTTTCTTCTTATCTGATTATCGATATACTATATATTGTTATTATATTTACGTTTTTTACGTTTTTCCTAAAATATTAAGATATTACTTGTTGAATCTCTTATTAATAGACTTCTTAACATCTGTTAAATCATATAAAGGTTTCTTCTCTTCAGTTACAACAGCAGCTTCATTTACTGTCTCTACTTTTTCCATAACAACTTTGACATCTCTAAGATCTCTAGTTTGCCAGAAGTTTCTTACTTGGTAAGCAGTTTCTAGTTTATGGTATTTAGATTGAGCTAAAAGAGATGTTTTCTTGTTGTCTGATAATTTAGACCAAGTTTCTTTATATTCCTCTGGCATCATTTCAATAACACTAGGTTCGTTAGTTTTAACGCTATTTATTAATGAAGAGTTCCATAGTGTAAGAATTTGTCCTTCAGTTAAGAATCCTTTTCCTTCGATTGATTTTAATACTTTAGATTGATCTTCAGTATTTAATTCGTTATATTCTGATTTCTTAGCTTCAGAAATAAATCTAAAGAAATGAGGGTTAGTATTTTCTTTAACAGTTGCTTTTTCGATTAAAGCAGATAATTTAGAACTAATTTCAGATTTGTAAGCATCTAATGCGTCTACAGCTTCTTCAACTTCTTCTTCAGTTTCTTCTACTGCTTCAGCTTCTTCAGTTGCTTCTTCAACAAATTCTTCAGCATTTTCTTTATCTTCAGCATCAACGTCTTCAACTTTAAAAGTTTCTCCGTCTACTGTAAATTCTTTTTCTCCGTCTGCGATTGCTTTAGCTCTTGCAGCACCGAATGCATTTCCTTCTTCAACTTCTTCAACTTCTTCAGTTTCTTCAACCTCTTCGGCAGCCTCTTCTTCAGAAATTTCTTCGTCACCTGCATCGTCAACTGTATCTTCTAACTCATCTTCTAACTCGTCAGATTTGTCTTTAACTTCTGCACCATGATCTAGTTCATTATCTTCAGCATCAACTGTAGGTTCAGTAACATCAGTAGAATCGTCTTCATCTTCAATTTCTTCAACTTCTTTACCAGCTTCATCTTCTAGTAATAAATTAGAATTAACTGTTTCTGCAACGTATTCTGCATATTCAGTAACTTTTTCTAAATTTTCTTTTAAGTATTCAATATACTTTAATAAGCCTTCATGGGTTGTTGCACCTTCATTATAAGATTCTGCTAAGTAATTAGTATATTCTTTAATTGATTCAACACCTTCAGCAACATGCTCAGTATATGCAACGCTATTATCTAATTTCTCAGATATTTCGTTATTTGTAGTTATTGTATTATCTAAGTTTTCAGCAAGGTATGCAGAATACTCGATAGTCTTTTCTAATTTCTCAGCAAGATAGTTTGAATATTCTTTAACGCTTTCAACTTCAGACTTTACAGATTCATCACTATTTAAAGATTCCATTCCCTCTTTAATAGTTTTTATTTCGCTTGATAAATACTGTGAATATTTATTAAAATCATCAGTACTTACGAATTTTGATTCAGCCATTTTGTTTTCAGTTTTATTTTCGGTTGTTAAAAGTTCTTTTGTATTTCCAATTTCATAAATTTGAATGCTAGAATCGTTATCAAATCCGAAAGATTCGTTAACTCTTTTTAATTCAGCATTTTCAAAGCCAGGATCTGCAACTAAATCATAAGTGAATAATTGCTTAATTTTAACAGTCCCGTTAGATTCAACTGTACCAGCTGCTCTAGATGAAATTTGTAAAGGAACACCAGCATCAACCAAAGCTTTAGCCTGACGACCAGCTTCAGTATCAAGTAATCTGATTTTACCTTTTACTTGTTTTGTTTCGCTATCATAGGATAATTCTTCAATAACGTGAGATACGTTTTTTAAAGATACATCAAATGTTTGTGGGTGATCTAATTCTCCTAAAAGTTTAGAAGAACCTATTTTAGATTGAAGAGCTTCAATTTGTGGAACATATTCTGACTCAGTATAGATTCTATTATTTCTATTCTTTTTGTCAATTTCTCCAAATATACCTTCAAGGACATAAGCCCCATCACCATCTTGTTTGAATTCTAATTCACTAGAAGATCTTTCTAGGATTAATAGATTGTTTTTTGTATTCATATATTTTAATACTATGTTTGTTTATATATCTTTTGAAGAATAATGATTTTTCATTTTTTCTATATTTCTAAGTCTCCTAGTTCATCTTCTAGGCTTGAGCCTTCTTCTCCTTCTCCACTGGACTGTTCTTCTTCAGTTTCCTTTTCAGTTTTCTCAGTTTCAACCTCTAAAAAATACTTTAATAGTGTTTGCATATCTTCTTCAGTAAATGCATTATTCCCGTATTCTTTATAAAAATATTCTTTGAATTCTTTCTCTGTTTTACTTATATTTATTACTCCTATAATTTCAGCAGATTTAATCTTTTCACCTGAATCTAAAAGAATATCATCTACTATTACATCTGAATCGTCTCCGACCTCTAATGCATCCTCTGTTAGATTAGAGTAGTTTTTAAATGTTTGTAAGTGTTTCATTGCTATTTATATATTCTTTTTTCTGGATTACATTGCCATAGGATCAACATCCGGTTCTTCTGCATCAATATTAGCCTGTCTTTGCTTATATGCTTCGTTTGAAACTTTATCATCTGGTGATAATTTTAAGTATCTGTCTACTAAGAATTCCATATCGAAGTAAGGCATTTCTTCCATCGTAACTGGATCAGTTTTCATTAGGGAGTCTTGCATTGTAGATATAAAGTCTAATCTTTTCTCCATGATTTCCATTTGCTTTAATTCAGCAAACATGTTTTCTTCATTAAATTGAATAGCTATTTGAGTTTTAAAACCTGCATCATCTTTGAATTCAGGAAATTTAAGACACATTTGGATGTGAAGCGGTTTTACTAAAATTTCTTGGAAAGAAGAACGTAATCTTTTAATAAATTTAGAAAACTTAATTTCATCTCTAATCATACCATCAGCTGCAAGGTTAAAGTCACCACCACCGTCTTCATACATAAATCTATTGAATGGTATTTTAGAAACCATTTTTAATTTATCATTAAAATATTTAAGTGCTTCTGTATCTGATAATTCTGGACCTTCTCCTCCTAGAGTTTCAATCTCTGGAGATTCACCTTCTTTAGATGGTAACCAGTATTCTTTATTAAACTGAAGCATTGGTTTTCCATTAGTTGCTAATGTAGCTGAATCCCAATCAAAATCTACAACTTCTTTATAGTTACCCATTAATTGTGCAAGAGATTGTTTTGCTCTTGTCTTAGATTTACCACCAACTGGGATGATAAACTTCATTCTATAAGAAGAATTCGTAACTGCCCAGATAACTCTGGTATGTTCCATAATTCTCATTAAGTTAAATGATCTTACAAGTCTTTCTAAGTAACTTACTCTCGAGGCAGTGGTTATTGAAGAATAAGAAAGATAGATGATCTGTGCATCATATAGAACTCTTTCCTTAACTGGATCGTCCTTAAATTGAACCCATACTTTTTTACCGTCATCTTTATTATAACCTGGCATTAATGTAATAGGATCTATTTCTTTAAAACCTATAATCTGATCTTGTTCTGGATTGTAAATTATTTCAAAAGACAAATATCCATCAATTAGGAATTTTCTAAAGAAATACCACGCAGATTGATCAGAATTAAACCCAAAATATTGGTATAAATCTCTATACGATTTATTTAAGTATTTAGTAACTTCTTCTGAAACATCCATTCCAATAAGTTCTGGATTTCCAATAAAGTTCTTATTGTCATATACGATAGATTCATCACATAAGATATCTAATATATCTTCTATTTCATCATGAGTGGAAAATCTTCTTAATTCGTCTCTTTTACCTTCATAACCCTGGTCAAAGAAAGGAATATTTTTTCTCATTGTTGTGTCCGCCATCGATAATGCAGCAAATGCTCCATACATATTATCGTCGTCTAGACCCATTTGATTCATTTGGCCGTAACCAAATTCATCTTCTACGGGACCTATTGCCTGAGATTGTCTTAAGACTAAATCATCGTAATACATTCCGAAAGACGAGAGTCTTTTTAATGTATCACTTAAAGTGAATGATCTTTTACCAGTACTTAATGGTCCGTTTCTTTCTATAAATCCTGCCATGTGTTAAAATTACAATTGTATTATACTTCTCTTTATATATTCTTTTTTCTACGATGATCTTCAAATAATTTAATAAGCTGCTCTTTATTAATTCCCTGTAAGGAATTAAAGTCGATAATTGCCATTTTACACCAATCCTTATATGCAACTACAGCTTGATTAGATTTACCAGTTTTCTTATACCTTCTTATTGCAAAATCATATCCGGATTTCTCTAAATACTTTTTTGCACCTATATATGAAAATTTAGGTAATCCTCTCTGTGCATCTGCACTTTTTGTTTTAGATGCTGCTTTTATTATCGCAGAATACTTTTCATATACTTCGTCTAAAAAATCTTCTCTGATGTTAGGAGGAAGTATTGTTATATTTACTCCTATATCATCTCCGTTATAAGGATCTAACGCAAGAACTACTGGCTTATCATCAAACCACATTAAATTTTCTGAGACTGGTTTATAATTAAATACATATAATTTACCTGGTATAAACCTGCTCCTAGTAGACCCTACTGCCTTTTCTTTTCTATCTTTAAGACCACTTTCAAACCAGGCTATCGATTCTTTAGAAGCCTTAGCCCTTCCTTTGCCCTTTATTAATTTCTTTATTTCTTCTTTAATGTAGCCCATTGATTATAGTTTCTTCCGTTAGAACTATGAAGTTCCAATTTCTTTGAGAGCAGAATTCTTTAGCTGCATTATATTTATCCATATTTTTAACATATTGCTCTGCTAAAAATTTATATGACTTAAGAGCCTTCTTAGAATTTACTTTAGGAGGCTCTGGTTTTTGTATCTGTTGCTTTGGTTTGATTTCTACTAGATATTCTTTAGCAGTTTCATCAGGCTGAATTGCCTTAAAATAAAAATCAGGGTAATATTTTCTTTTGGTAGAATCTTGTCTAGACCAATATGGTATTTCAACCGGTTCACTTGACCACATACTTACCTTTTCATTTTTGTCACACCACATCATAAACTTACGTTCCCAGGAGCTTCTATATATGATAGGAGTAGGTCCTGCATATTTAGAAGGATTATTAGGTTTATAATAACCTTGATTGAATCCTGAATTTTTAGTTGGTTTGACATTCTTTATTGACATTAGATGCTATAAATTCCTGTTTGATTTTCAGAGTTGCCTGATCCTTTGTCTATAGATAGAGTTCCTTTGTATTTTTGAGGGTGAATCTTATTCCATCCTTTGGCGTATCCTCTCTTTGCTATCTCAGTGAAATAAGCAAATGCATTTGGATATTTAGGATTGAAGTTTCTCCAATATTTTAAAAGGTCTAATATAGCAAATTGTAGACAATCGTTCCTATCATCTTCACTAACATACCTCATCCTATTGATCGCCTTTTCTGCCAAGAGAATTAGCATTTTTTCAGCATCTCTTGTTAATTTATCCTGTTCTTTTGAAAGGACCATTTGATCAAAGAGGTCTCTGTTATTTAAATAGTTTTTTGATTTTCTTCTTTTAGCCACAATGTTGTTGGTTTATTTATAGAGATTATACTCAAAAATGTTAAAAAGTTTATTAACCTAAAAAAGGGACCAATGGTCCCTTCTCTATTTTACGATGATACGTCTTATGCGTTTAAAGCTTCAATCTTATCTTCCCATACTTTAATCTCTGAATTAATTAAAGCATCAGCGGCTTTAATTTCTTCAATTGATTTATCAGCGTCAGCTAATAAATCTCTTTGATCTTTTAAGAAAGAAATCATTTCTTCAAACTTTGAAATTTCTTCAGATTTCTTAGCAAGTTCTAAAGTTTCTCCTTCTAGCATTTCAATTACTACACTCGAAGCGTCTTCTGAAGTTTCTGCTTTAATATAAGATACTGCTTCATTAGCGGTAGCTGAAAAGAATTTATTTAATTTGGTGTCTTTGTTGAATCTTGAAATAAATAGATTTTCATCTAATTTAAATAAATCAACAGTGACACCTCCCTTCTTATACGTGGTAGCGAAGTCTAAATACATGAAATTTTCTACAATAGTAGAAAGGCTTTCAAATAATTCAGCTTTATTTTTGTTTTCATATCTAACTAGTCCGCTGGCTAATACGTATGTTGAAAATGATTCATTGATTTCAGATGTTCCATTGTAGAACTTTCCTTCTTCAATGTTGTAAATAAATTTTGAACCTTTGTTATACCATTTAATATCGTTTCCTACTATATCGAAATTTTCAAAAGCTGTGATTGCTTTTAAAAATTCTTTATTAGTTGGTCTTTCGATAATTTCAATGTTGTTTTCTTTTATTTCGTAAGCTCTATTATTTAAATAGAATTGAACGTTTTCTTCAATTTTTACGAAAGGTGCTAACATGTTTGTCATTTTGTTATTCGTTTAATTTTATTGTTTAACTATATATCTGTATTGTTTTCATCAATTATATTAGGATCGTCAGGTTGTGCCTGTATTTGCTCATCCTTTGCTTCTCCTTTATTAGATGTAATTGATTTTTGTTTTATTTCAAACATTCTATTTCCTGCATGCACTTCTGTTTCAAATTCAAACGAAGGAATAAATGAGTTTACTTCTATTGGGAATGTTATTTTATAATTTTCTTTGTCGTCAAATCCAAAGTCTATTGGATTTTCTTGACCATAATCCTCGGGTAAAGAATAGTACGAAGATAATCTGTATGTTGCCTCGTCTAAATGACCTACCTCTACGTTAAAATAATTTGACTTATATAATCTTTTGATAATCATTTCAGTGATCTTAAATGAATCAAGACTAGAAGATACTAATATCTCTATATCAAAACTAACTGTTACTGGAATCATTTCAACCTCAGCAGAAAAAGCTTGTAGAGATCCATCTTTATCTAGTTTAGAATAATTTCCCATTATTCTTTTATTAACTAGTTTAGAGGATTCTATTGCCATTGAAGTTATTCTAGCTACTCCCCTTGGAATTGCATCATAATTTCCATCTGCGAACCCAGGATCAGGATAGCAATCTTCTCCGCTTGGTGTAGTAAATAAGAAAGTATCTCTTAGAAATTGATCATCTCCCGTAACTGAATAATAGAAAGGAACATCAATTATTTTTCTTTCACTCTCACTAGACTGTCTATAAAAATATACTTTATTATTTAAGTCTGCTATTAGGCCAATTATTATGTGCCTAACAACTGAATCATCTGAATTATATTTAAGATTATATGTAGCCATCTATTATAGGTATCTTGTCGCTGCTCTTTGCCAATTTGGTAAACCGGACATTTTTAAACCAGCTGCTTTAACGAATGTTCTCATAGAGATATCATTTGCATTTTTCATAAATTCGTAGATTTCTTCCTTTTCTTTAAGTGGCATCTCAGTAGGTTCTAAGTGAGGTAATAACCTTTCCATTCTTTCCATTAAAGTTGCATCGTCAGGATTTACATCTACTAAAATAGATCTAGATCTGATAGCTCCATCTGGATCTGCCTTTTCTTTTGCTAAATTAGAAATAAAGATTACTCTTCCTGCAAATTCAAATGAGTTAGGAACAATTCCGCTTTCTTCTAAATTAAATGCTTCTTCAGGACTCACGTCTTTAGGATCGTATACTGCTTTAGTCTTTTTTAAATAAGAGATTTTTCTTACTTTCTTTGTATCTAATGCCGCTTTCATTAAGTTTCTACCGTTTTCATCTCTAAATACTGCATCACAGTCATCAAAGATTAATGTCTTATTTCTATATTGATAGAATTTCTTATACATCATAATAACTGATGCTGCACCTGAAACCATAACGTAATCTTCTTCGTCAACAAGACCTTCATCTTTCATTGCTCTCTCTACATTATATGTTTTTCCAGTACCCGCTCTACCCGAAATAAATAAGGAATTAAATGCACCTGCAGCCACTCTTCTAGATATTTCATAAATATCTTCCATTGTTTCTTCAAGATATTTAACCTTATCGTTAAGAGTCATATCATTTTGTGTTTCGGCAGCAGTAGGCTTTATTGCAACCTGTTGTCCTTTCTTAATATTCATGATTGAAGAATAAGGAACTTCTAATTCGTCTGCTATTTTATTAACCGCCATTCCAGCTGCTAATTTAGCCTCGATCATTTTAATTTCTTCTTTAGAGAATGCTCTGTTGGTTCTTCTTTCTAATAATATTGACTCCTGTATAGATGCAACGTATTTTTTATCCATTAATCTAACAAATTCTCCAACTAATTTAACGATTGGGAATGTTTCAGATGAAATAGAAAAATCAGATTTAGCGTTTGCTGCATCTGAGAAATAGATTATAGAACCCACAATACCAGGGTTTTTTGCCGCAGCGGCAGTTACCATAAATGCCTCTGTACCTTTACTCGAGTAAAACATTACTCCAGAACCCATATCAGTTATCATTTCAAATGGAAACTTTTTAAAGTCCTTCTTTGTTTTCTTATTTACAAATCTTGCGATTATTGTAGCTGCTTTATTTAGAGAAGGATTTACAAGTTCGATTGAACCTGTTTTCATAGCCTCATTTAAATACTGATCGTATTTTAAGATTTTGTTATTCATGTTTAAGTGAAATCTTTTTATTTGGTTTATATATCTTTATTCTATAACCTCTATATCGAGTTTAGAGAATCCATTTTCTCTATATATTTGTATCTTTTTATCAAATAATTCATGTGGAAGAACGGTGTGATTAATTACGAAAGTATTAATCTTACTATCTTTAATAACCTGTGATAGAATTTTAAGAATGTTGTGAACTCCATCTGCATCTACTGAAGATAATAACTCATCTAAGAATAAAAGATTTAATTGTGGAAATCTTAATTTAAGTATTTTAATGATAGCTATAATTATAATAAAGTCTGCTTTCTTTCTTTCACCTGTTGATAGTGTAAGTGGATTGATCTCTTCTCCTAAATGATTAATAAGACAATTAAACTTTTCATCAAACCTTATATGAAAGGGTAGGTGCATCGTTTGGCCCATCGCCGCTATGTTAGCATTAAGACCCGGTAGAATAGTTTGTATCGCTAGGTTTTTAACACCATCTTCGCCTAAAACTTCTTCTATTATTTCTAAGAAGTTATAGTTACCAGAAGTTTCATCTTTTAAGTTTGACTTTGATGATTCTTGCGTTTCAAATTCTTCAATGATTTGTTTTAAATGTGAAAAGTCATTATTAGAGTTTAAAGAATCCTTTATCTTTACCAATTCATTCTTTAGATTTCTAATGTTAGTATTAATAGTAGATACCTTATCGTTAATTGCCCTGTCTTTAATTCTTAAATCTGCAATATTAGATTTAATATCGTTAACCTTTACTTCAGCATTTGAAATATCTAATGGAAGAGATTCTGCCTTGGATTCTATTTCTTTTTTCCTTTCCTGGTGAAAAGAAGAAGTTAGTTCACCTTCACATGTTGGGCATTTGTCAGTTTCGTATAATGCAAGCTTTTTCTTTAATTCTACTAACTCATATTTAAGTGAAGTATATTTAGATTGCTTTTCTTGTAAGTCAGAAGAATTAGAAGATATCATATCAGACACCTTGGTGCTTGCTTCTTCTAATTTAAGCCTATTAGAATCATATTTTTTAAGGCTGGTTTTTAAAGATTCTATTTCTTCTTTGTTTTTAGTGTCAGCTTCTGCTAATAATTGATTTAATTTCATATTAACAGAAACTATGTTTTCACTAAGCTGACTTAATTCTTTTTCATAAGAATCTAATTCTATTTTAAGATCTCTTCTTTCATCTTTGATCTGCTTTTGCATATCATTAAGGATAGAGAAACCAAACATCTTATCAATGATTTGTCTTTTATCATGATTTGTCATTGTCAAAAAAGACTTAAAATCATTTACTGATAAAATAATAATATTTTTAAATACATGGTATGGAATTCCAAATATCTCTTCTTCTAAATAATCTTGAACTGATTTCTTACCTGCTTTATCAAATTCAATTCCATTTAAAAGAACTTTAAATCTGTTAGGCATTAAACCCCTTTCAATCTCTACTGTTGTCGTTTTACATTGAAGTTCTATTCTTACCCATAATTCTTTGTTAATTCTATTTGGAAGGTCTGCCATCTTAACGCCTTCAACTTTACCATAAAGCGCATACACTATTGCATTTGCAATTGTAGTTTTACCATGGCCATTTTTACCGAGAGTCAATAACAATTCAGCCTTATCATCTTCGAATTCTATTTTTTGAATTGAATTACCGTATGATGCAAAGTTTTTAAATTCTATTGATTTGATTTTCATGCTTCGTTATCGTAATTATATGCACATTTATCATGCAAGTTTTTTAAGCTGATCTTAACTCTTTTTCGGGTTTCATCGTCATGCTGTAGACCATCAACGAACGTATTACATAGGTGTAGAATGTTATAGTTCTTATAGAGATCTTCTATTTCATCCATATCGTAAAGGTCTTTGTCTAAAAAAGAATCCGATTCGTATATGTTTGGTTCTATTCTTCTACCTATTTTTTGTATTTTGTTTATTAATCTTGACAGTGCACTTGTTGTTGCAATATTAGAAGGAACATATAAATCTACATAATTATTTCTAATCTTATCTTTAAATTCACCGAGAGAAACATTGTAAAGACCTGTAAGATAAAACTTTACGAACTTAGGTGATATAGTATTTTCGTAAAAGGTTTCTTCCATGGTTCCTAGATCAACCATATCAAAGCCCTTGGTGTTACCTGAATCAGATCTTGTTAATTCGTAAGGAGTTCCTACTAATCTTAACTTTCCTTTAGTTTGTCTATAATGAATATGTCCTGAATAAACTGCATCATAGTTTTTATAAGAAATAGTATCTGTTCCATGGTGGTTTTTAACTTTAGAATTTAAAGAAACTCCTGAAACTTCAGAATGGCAAAATACAATATCTGAATTTGGAAATTGTGCAAGTGTCTCTGCTTCATGTGATGAATCTCTTCTCCATGGCATTAAAAGAACTTTCTTTCCTCCCCATTTAAATTCTTTAGGTTCCTTATATACTGCGACATTAGGAATCCACTTTAAAGAATCTATCGAACTTACATCATTGGATTTTTTAGCCCATATATCGTGGTTACCGCATATAACATGAACTGGCAAGATTTCGCCTAATCTTTCAAAAAGATCTACTGCATAGTGCAGAACTCTTAAGTTTATACTTTGTCTATTATCGAATGCATCTCCAACCTGAACTAAAATGTCGCCTTCTTTGACATCTCTTTTTAGTGTTGGAATAAATTGGTTTTCGTAAAAATCTTTCTGTGTCTGTAACCATTCCAGAGAATTAGAACGAACTCCAAGGTGCATATCTCCAAGAATCCAGATTCTATTTACTGGTTTCTCTAATACCTTTGGCTCTATCATTTTTAGAAAAGTTTATTTATGTTCTTTCTTTTTAAGACGTTTGTTTTCTTGTCAAGTTCTTGAATAAGGGCTTCCTTATATTTGTTACTTAGTGAAGAATAAAATTTAGTTGGATTAATATTAAAGTAGTCGCATAGTTCTGAAAATAAATCTATTATAGAAAACTTTGCACTTAACTCATCATACATAAATCCATACACTTCATTTATGTCTAATTTTCTTAATTTAGTTATTTGTTGAAACTCATCTACCTCATTAAACTTCTTAAATCTTGAAGCCTCTATTAATTCATGAATCTTATTTCTGATTTGTTCACTTTCTATTTTATCTTCTTCGTCTCTGTTATCCGTGTATTGTGGATTAAGGTTAAATGAAATAGTTCCATTTAATTCAAAGTCTCCTCCGTCTTCGAAAGTGTTGTCAAATATTTTATCTCTTTTTGTTCTCATAATTATAAGCTGTGTATGTTGGAGTTAGTAATTTCGTCAGTTTCAGTAAGTCTCATAAAATTGTAATTAATTCCTAATTTACATTTTGAACCTCTACCTTCACCGTCACGTATCTTTAATATTTTGAGCCAATATTCATAACTTGCTCTCATCATATCGTCTTGTATAATACCAAGCATAACATCAGCTGTATGTGAAAGACCTGCTGATTCTGCAACATCTGTCATTGTGATATCACTTGAATTATATCCGTTTCTTGTAATTTGGGTTGCTGTTACAATTAGCCATCCGTTTCTTACACCCATTGCTCTAAGATCTTCTGCAATCTGCTTGATCTTAAGATATGTGTTTTCAGAATTAGGATTTCTAAAATTAGAAAGAATATTAATATAGTCAATAACTACTGCACCTAGTTTTATTTTTCTTTCTTCTTCAATTTGCTTTAAGTATGCTTCAATATCTGGAACAGTCGCCTGTGATGTTGGAAATTGTTTTACAAATAATTGACCAGGAGGAGTAAAGCCGTCTCCTACTGTTTCTAATTTTCTTTTGATCAAATCAGAATTTTTAGATTTTTCTTCGTAGTCTGAAATATTTATGCTTAGTAAATTAGAACCGATTCTTTTCATAAATTTAATAGCTGACATTTCTGCAGTGATTACCGCAGTGTTTGTTCCCATCTTTACAAAATTAGCAGCATCGTTAGCAAGGTAAATTGATTTACCGATATTCTGTTCACCTACATAAACAACTAAAGAACCATCTTTATCATAACCACCGTTTAAGGCTCGATCTAAAAAGTTATATCCTGTAGATACTTTAACGGCATCTTCGAAAGAGTGATCCTCCGGTTTAAAGAAGTCTAATCCTAGGTCAGAGTTAAATACGATAGAGTTTCTATCATTAATTAAAGTTTTAACCTTAGAGATGATCGAGTCTGCATTATCCGGTGTTACTTCAGTTGTTTTAATATACTCAATAGTATCTATAAGAGTATTATCAAAGTTACGCCATTTAATCCATGCTTCGGCTGTAGAAGTTAACCATTCTTCGTCATACTGATCTAGGTCTACGTTATATACAATATCTATGATTGACTCTTCTACTTTTCCAGCGATCTTATCATTTTTAATAAGCAATTTCATTTGCTCGCTTGAAGGAGTTTCATGAAATTTGTCATAGAACTTGGTAGCAAGAAAATGTATTAAGTCAATATCTTCAGAGGTGTAAAATCCTCGTTTAATATTTCCTAGATACTTAGGCTTCTGTAAAGATAATTTAAAGAATATTTTTTCAAAATCAGGTCCAAATTTCATATTATAGTTTTTATACTTGTTCTACCACTAAATCACCATTTGTTTTTGCAAAAGGTACCTCTGACCATAAATTAATTGCAATTGCCTTTCTAGTTCCCTTAGTAACCGTATCAACTGCGTGAACATCATCACCTGCTCTAAATATAATTAATCTATTAGGTCGGGTTTGAATTACATCAGGTGCTTTATCCTTTCCTGCAGTATGAACTATTAATTCTCCTCCTTCGAACTCAGGCTGTGGCGGATAATATACAGTGCCTATCACTGGTCTTACTATTTCTTCTCCGTTGGTTTTCTTAAACCAAGATTCATCTTTATCAAAATGAAATCCTAAATTGTCCTTATGTCCTAACGTAGGATTAGCGGACTGAATACCTGTCCAATATTCAAATCCTGCTATATCCCATGTTTCTGATACGGGGCAGTTATCTGCCCATATAGCTTCTATGAGTCTTTGTTTTACGGTAGGTTCATGGCCTGATTCTTCGTTGAACCATCCTTTCCACCAATAGTAAACACCTGGATCTGCAAAAAATGTATTATCATTTGCAATATCTCTAAGGAGTTTTTCATCTTTAATGAAGTTATCTCTAATTGTTATCATATAAATGGGTTAATTAATATTTTATAAGCTTCTTTTCCTTCGGCAGAACTAGTTTGTTCAATTAATCCCATGCCAATGGCTTCAACTAATCCTGAATCTACGTTTTCATCTTTTCCTTTTGCAAAATATTTATTAAGTGCATGTTTAGTAAAAGATGCCTTTTGTCTATCAGGCTGTCTTACTGCTCTAGTGATAAATATGTGCATAATATCAAATGCATCTGGAAAAGATTCTAATTCTTCTTGAATCCCTAGGATATATTTAATAGGAAGTTTATCTTCGTCTATTTTGTTTATGTTCAACTTCATTATGCTTCACTATCTTCTAACATTTCTTCAACATCAATTGAAGCTATTTCTGAATTATAGTTAAATATTGGTTGAATATGCGATTCTATTTGTTCTAAGACTGTTTGCGTGAATACTTTCTCGGTGAAGAATTCTTTATTTGGAACTGGTTTATCTAAATGCTTGCAGATCCATGTTCTCGCAGTTGCCTTTGGAGTCTTAACTCCCTTTTCAATAGTTCCTCTAGTTATACCACAAATATCCCATGTTGCGTATTGTTCTAATCCAACATAGGGGTTCATACCTTCGGTAAAGTTTAAATGAAACTTAATAGGAGTTGGTTTAGCAAAACGATTTTTATCTGGCTTAGCTGTTACTATAATTCCTACTTTATCTACACCTTCCTTTAATTGAGCCTTTCCTAGCATAAGAACTATTGAAGCGGCATACTGAGGTCCTGTTCCTCCACCTGCAATTTGCATTGGAATAAAAGATTGAGACTGGTATGTATGATTAGTAAATAAGAAGGGTATTTTAAGGTCTGCTAAGGGAGTCATGATAATTCTAAATATTGACTTAAGAACCTTTGATCGAGTCATATCTGACTTATCTGAACCGCTTGCAGCATCTGCTATTTCCTTCGCAGTTGCTAAGTTACCGGCTGAATCTAATATGATCATAACCTTAGGAACAGTTGCGCCTGCAGCTTTTGCCTCTTGCATTTTTTGAGTAATTGTAGTTATGGATGTTCTAAAATCCTGAACTGTATTAGTTGGCTGATAATTAACCTGTGAAGTATCAATTCCGAACTTTTCCATTTGCTCTTTATCAACAGCTGCTTCTGAATCATAATAAATTACCTTATATCCTTTCAGGATCGCTTCTCTAACTGTATTTAACATTAGAAATGTTTTACCAGTTCCTGAAGGACCGGCTATTGAGGATGATCTGTTATTAGGCCATCCTTTAAATAGGGAGCCAGATACACATGCATTCAAATGATAATTACCGGTATGAATCCAATCAGTTACTTCTGAAAAGTTAGAAGTTTCCATAATGGAACCTAGAGGATTAAGAGTTGCTAATTCCTTGTTTAAATCGTCGAATGTAAAGTCTTTATTTTTTGCCATTTTTAAATATTTTTTTTTCTTGTTTTCTTAGTGTTTCAAGTTCTTCAATAAGAACATCGGATTCTTTTTTTATAGAATCCATTTTTTCTTGAAGTAAAACAAGCTTATTATACATTGTTTTGTATTTTACAACAAATGCCTGTTGTTCTTCGTTAAGGTTATTTGGATCTAGCATTCTTTCTTTCTTCTATTTCGTCAAAAATACTAATTTGATTAGTGTCTTCTACTTTTTCTTTAAAAATTAAAGGCCAAACCATCTTTCTTAATTTATCTCCTAATTCATAATTGTTAGGAGTTTGTTTAACTAATTCTATTATTCTACTTTTAAAATCCATTTTGTTTATTTTTAAAATAACGATGCAGAGTAAATAAGGTTTCTATTTAGCGTTTGAAGACCAGTTGCTCTCAATACTCTGTTGATTGGATCTATTACTGATTTCTCAAATTGTGTTTCATAATCTACCTGTGGTGCAATTTCATAAGGATGAGCACCTGGTTGATATGCATACATTTCACATGTAGTATGATTACAGTGATATAGTTTTAACTTTTCACCATTACCAATCATTTTATATTTGTTCTTATACTTAGGATTCTGATTCATTAAGAAATTATAAAATCCTGCTGCTTTAACATTCGGAGGACATTTTAAACCATATTGAAATTCTATTGTATCATCTACTATGTATTTTTCAATATTGTTAGTTCTTTTATTAAAGGCTATTTCGTCAACATTAGACATCTGAAATTCTTTCTTTGCAGTTTTCAAAAAGGAAACTAATCTACTTAACATCTCTGCGGTTGGCTTTTCAGATAAAATCAATTTAAGAGATTCAGTCAAATGCTTTCTTGCTAATGTAGGGGTAGAAGATTGAATAGTATCAAACCCAATCGTCTTAATCTTCTTAAGAGAAGGGTATCTATCGTTTATTTCAAGCTTATCTTCCCATGCAATGTCTTGTAAATATTTCTTTTTAGCTAACCATATTCCTGAATATGCAATTGTTTCTAAATCGAAATATAAAAAGTTGTCTGTGTTCGTAACTTCAGCGTACTTTGCCATACATTTCGTGATATATTCTTTGATTCTGAACGTATATAATTCCATAATAAACTTATCAATTGGTAGTTTATTATCTCCTAACCATTCAATAGATTCATACATTTCTTCAAACTGAACGTAGCATGAATCTGTATCAATATAAACCACCGAAGGTCTTACTAATTTATTCTTAATAGAAATATTAAAATGTTCATGGACCACAGTGTCTTTAGGCCAAAACTCTTGAAAATATTTATTAAGAATCTTTTCAGAATATAGAATTGCATTTTGTCCTTGTAACGTAATAGATTCTGCAATGTCTATATTAAAAAAGTGAAACCACTTATTACCAAATGCACCGTAAATCGAGTTAAGTGTTACCTTGACGGCCTGTTCATACGCAGTAAACTTGGCGGACATCATTGAATAATGGTCCGCCAAGATTTGCATTTCATCCCTTGTAAGGTCGTCTTCGGGCTTGTTAATTAGTGTGCTTATATCCATCAATTACTCTGCAGTTTGACATGTTGCAATTGTCAATAGAGTTTCTGAATCGTTAGATCTTAGAACAACTCTATTGTCTAATACATGTGCAGTGTAATCTTCCTTGTCTAAAAGGTTAAGATATTTTTTGAAAAGAGTTACGTTAGTTCCAGCATCACCATCATAATCGGGTGTTACTAACATGTTATATGTTTTACCGAGTAATTTAACTCCACTTCCATTTGCATTGATTGAAAATGTTTCTTCTTTGTCTAATGCGAATAGATTTCTAACCTTAGCAAGGGAAGTATAATCTAAATCAAATTTAAAAGTAGAAGCTTCAGTGTTGAAGATACCTTGAATCTGTGCGTCAGTTAGATCTTTATAACCTAAAGATGGCTCTGAACATGCAAGTGTAATTTCTAATTCATCATTAAAGATTTTGAATGTTGTTGCAACACAATCTTCTTCGTTTTCAACGAATTCAATTTCTGCTGAAATAGCATCATAGTCAAATTGCTTAAATGCATCTGTAATTTTAGAAGCGTCAAAGAATGCAATTTTTAATTCTTTGTCTGTTGAGATTTGGCCATCTTCGATTTGAAAAACCTGAGAGATTGGCATTCTGTGATGCTTAACAGCATCTCTTTGTGGTAAATAAGCTGAAGCTTGTACGACACCATCTTTTAACTTGAAATAGACAAAAGAATCAATTACCTTTAATCTATTAACGAAGCCGATGAAGTTGTTTGAATCGACCTTACTGATTGAAATTTTCATGAATGTATAATTTTTATTTGTTTATTATTCTACACAAAAATCACAAATAGTTTCAGTAAAAAAAGTGAGGCCAGGAAGTAGCGAACTCCTGGCCTCGATCCGAGAACTATCTCGGTCCTAAGAAGTGGACTTAACCACAACTAATATTATTTGTTATCCATCACATGCTAAACAATCTTCCATTGCTCGTTGTGCGATATCTCCTCTAAGTACGGATTCTGTTCTCATGTAATAAAGAGTTTTTATTCCCTGTTTATACGCTTCTAAATGAACTTGATTAATATACTTAGGTTCAGCCTGTGTAGGAAACGCTAGATTTAATGAAACTGCCTGATCAATATATTGCTGTCTTACACCTGCTTGTTTCACTAATTCCATTTGATTTATTTCCTTGAAGGTTCTAAATACATCTTTAACAGAAATATAAAGATCTTTTTCATGATCTGTTAATTTTTCATAGGCAACTTGTTTAATTGGAGTATCGCTACTTCCTTCCTTTACCCAGTATTCTCCTAATATATCAACACCTTGAACAGAACCACCATCTTCTAATATTTTGTCCCATACTTGTTTTTTGTTCTGCTTGATTTTAGTTAACATACTTTCAAGTGCTGGATTCTTTCTGATAAAAGTTCCTTTAGCAGTTTGCTCTGTAAATACATTTGCTGCCCATGGCTCTATGCCTGGAGAAACGTTTCCAGCTAATTTAGAATTAGAAACCGTAGGTGCAATTGCTCTTAAGTGTGTATTTCTCATTCCAGTTCCTACACACCAGAGTGGTTCTCCATATTCTGTGGCTAAATCTCTGCTTGCTCTTTCACTTTCTACCTTGATTTGAGAAAAAATCTTTCTTGTTTCAAATTGAGCAGTTAAAGAATCGAATGGAATATTTTTATCTTGTAGATAAGTATGCCATCCAAGAACTCCAAGTCCTAGTGCTCTACCTTTTTCTGCAGAACGAACAGAGTTTTCAAAACCTCTCATATACTTTGCTCTATTAATAAATTCTGTAAGAACTCCATCTAAAAATATGGTGGCAGTATATACTAAGTCCGTATCTTTCCACTCTTCGTATTTTTTAAGATTTATAGAAGATAGACAACACACAAATGAATGTGATTCGTCAGTATGTAGCGTGATCTCTGAACAGATGTTAGTCATATAAACCTTTAAGCCATTTTGTTTATATGCATCAGGATTCATTCTATTGATATTACCTTTAAACATAATATAAGGTTCTCCGGTTGCTCTTCTTTTTCTTATCACGGCAGCCCATCTTTTTCGTGCCTCTTTATCTCCTGCTTCAATCTTTTGCATAAAACCATCAGAGACTACAATACACTGATGAACGTTTAAACATTGTCTGTTTACATCACCTTTAGGTTCTCTAACCTCTAACCATTCCCAAAAATCATCATGCTCTATATCTATATTAACTGAAGCTGCACCTCGTCTAACTGAACCTTGGTTAGTTGCTAAAATAGTAGAATCGTATATTTTGATAAAAGGAACTACTCCGTCTGAGGTTCCATTTTGTGAAATAACTGTACCTGCTGGTCTTATTTGATTTACACCAATACCAACTCCTCCTCCATGCTTAGCAAGTAACATTAATTCTAAATTCTTAGAGCCTATATCGTGAATTGAATCTGCAACATCTATTCCAAAGCATGAAATAGGTAAGCCCCTTTCAGAACCAGTATTTGAAAAAACAGGAGTGGCTAAATTTAACCATCCTTTCCACATATAATCAAAAAACTTACTTGCTAAATCAGGCTTTCTTAATCTTGATGCAATAGTAGTTGCAACTCTCCAATATGCATCTTTAGGGGTTTCTCCTTCTAGAAGATATCCTTTGGAAACTGTTTTTACATAAACTTCTGTATTGGCCCATACTGGGAAGTCTACTCCTAATTTCCATCCTTCGGATTCTCCGAAATTTCTTTCTTTTCCCTTTTCATTGTATTCGGGGTTTGGTGCGTCGCTATAGTTTCTTATCATCGTGTATTGTGTGTTATTGTTAGGTTTATTATGAAAACAAATCGTCTTCATCCCAATTTTCATCTTCGCCTGCTTTAGAATAATCAGTAGGTCTTACTGCAAAGAAATCTGTATGTGTATGACCACCTGTTAGGTGATAGAACCAATCTAGTTCAGCTGCACTTTCTTCGTTGTATTCGAATATAGGATTATATCCTATTTCATTTAATTTTTCATTAGCTCTCTTCTTAATAAATTCTTTAAGATCTGATGCTTTCATGTTCTCAAGGTCTCCCATTTCAAACATTTTATCGATAAACTTCATTTCCATTTCAACCATTAATTTTGCAGCTTCTTCAACTTGAGATTGAACAGAATCTCTAAGTTCAGTATATTCTTCGCACATGTGGTTAAATAATTGACAACCCATTTTTGAGTGTAATGATTCATCTCTTACTGACCATTTCATTTGCTGTCCAATTCCCTTTAATAAGTTTCTCATTTGAAAAGAGTAAAGAACTGCGAAGGAAGAATATAATGCTACTCCTTCTCCAAATGCAGAAAATATTGCTAAAGACTTTGCAACATCTTTTCTTGCAGATGCATCTTTTAGTAAATCTTCATGTGTATATTCGGCGTTAGTTGACATTAAAAAATCGAATCTTTCTGCCGTTGTTGGTTCATGTAAAAATGCTTCAAAATCTTCAAGGCCTAGAGTTTCATTTAAATAAGAATAAGCGGTGGCATGAATAGTTTCCTGAGAACCAAATAACATTGCCATGTGTTTGATTTCCCACTTAGGAAACCAATCAGTAACCATACCTGTCCAATAATCTGAAACTGCACATTCAGTTTGTGCAAACCCCAAAAGAATATTTCCAACTAAATTCTTTTCAGATTTCGTAAGTGTTTCATTCCAATCTTTGACATCACCTTGCATTGAAATCTCAGTATGTAACCAAAATGCTTGTGCTTGTTTTAACCATCCTTCAGTATAATATACTGGGTATTCAAATGGTTTGTATTCTATTCTTTCTTTAAATATTGATGGTTTCATAAATTGCGTTTTCTTAAATTTTTATACTAGTTCCTAAAGTCTAAAAAAGACCAATGTGTAAACAGTTGGTCTCGTTAGTAGTCTATATATTCATATCGAATAGTCGACTGCCTCTCGAGACAAAAAGATTATCTTAATCTTTTTTTAATAACCTCTTCTTGAGTTCATCTGCTTTTGTAAAATATTCATATGAAGTTTTCTTATAGTCTTTACGTTGTTCATATAAATCTCCTAAGATTTTCTTTAACATAGAAGTCTCTTGCTTATATACTACTCCGTTTTCACAGACTATTACATCTTTATCTTTTCTTCTTTCAGCTACTTCATTTTTTTCTACTTTTTCAACGAAAGCTTCTGGTGAAATATTGAATTGTCTCATGATTGAAGGATATAGCGAAGCAAAATCAAATGCACTTACACCGGCATAATATCCTACTATTGGCTCTTTTACATAAGCACCAGCATACTGTGCATTCTTTTCACTGTCTTCTTTCTTTTCAGATCCAATTCGTTTACCTTCTTCTGATAGTTTTCTTGCAATCAGTGACTCTGTAACTGCCACTGGCGATGCTGCTTTATATAGAGGCATCTTTGTAATATTCGCAAGAGTTAAAAGGACTTCCATAGATTTCAACTTCTGATCTATATAATAAACTAAAACAGAATCGACCACGTTATAGTAGATATATTTAACAAAATCATCTCTATATAGATCCTGTAAGGACCCTGTAAATTTAATCTTATTAACATTAAGAACCTGACCTGAAACGTAATCAAGTGCATTAGATTCTTTTACCTTTACACTTCTATCATACTTATCATATAATTGCATGTAATCTAAAATTCCAATGTGTAAGGGTCTACTATCATTTCTGTCCAGAGATTGAGTCATAGAAACTTCAGAAACATCGATCTGTAATCTCTTACATCTGTTTACAATATACTGCCAATCATAATTAATAAAATTCCAACCTGTCATCATTGGAAACTTAGGCAAGAACTTCATTAGGAATGTATAAACCATATCATATTCAGACTCAAACTTCTGGTATTTGAATTCCCAATCCTGATCAAAGTCTTTGAAATACTTATTAGTATCGTCTTCAATTTTTTGAATGCTTTTAGAATCCATATCTTCTAATCCCAATACAATAGCTTTGTGTTCTGGTGTAATTATGGAAAATGATAGGATTCTACTTTTAGCTTCTTCGGCTTTTGGAAAGCCATCTACGATTTCAGTTTCAATATCGACGAAGTATGTTTTAGGCATATTATATGCGAAGATTTCTTCTTTATCCTTTGCGGGTAATGAATCTAAGAAATAAGTTAAAGAAAACTTATTGTATCTTCTTGCACTTCCTAGTTTGACTGATCTGCCATCCCAGTTTTTGTGATCTAGGCTTCTGCCTTTATCATTATCATTACATACATACCAGTTCTGATACTGTGAAATTGGATATTGTTTAAATGCTACTTTACCTTCGGTGTCGTAATAAGAGATAATAACATCCTTATCTCTCTGTTCAATATCTAATATCATTAATAGTTATTTTTCTGACGGTTAACATTCTCTTCTGCTTTTGCGAAGTAGTAGTTGTATGCTGTTTTAGCATCTAGCCCAATTGAAGCGGCGTAATTAATAAAGAAGTGTAGAATGTCTACCCATTCCATATACAATTCTTTTTTGTCGCCTTCGGACATGTCAGAAATTTTTAACTTATCATATTTAGTGAAGTCTTTTTTCCAGTATTTCCATACTGCATTACCACTTCCGTCTTTAATACCACCTAGAGCATCTGTCATTTCATGAATTTCGTCAACTACTGCATGTGTGTTACAGTGCCAGAAATCCATAATTTCTCGGATTGTCATATCATCAAAGTTAAAACCATAAGTCTGCTCTTGCATCTTCTTTTGGTTTTCCATGATATCTGCTAAGTGTGTTGTTGATTGGTCGTAAAAATCTTTTACTTCTAGATCTTTACATTCGTTGTCAATGTTTGCCATTTTTTCGCTACTTTTTAATGTTACTTATTATTCTACTTAAAATAATGAATCTGTTTTTAATTCTACTGGTTTTTCTACTGATCTTTTATTAACATTGTTAATAGCTTCAAAGAGATCATTGTTAACAACTTCTGGTGCGTTGTGTAATTTAGCTAATCTTAAAGAGTTTTTTCTAAACTCTTCTCTTCTTTCGTTATTGTTTGCTAATTCTAAAATCTGTGGAATAGAAGCTGCAATATCTTCTTTGTCTACGAAGATTGCAAAATCTTCAAGTTCTATGAAAGGAACTCCTTCTGTTCTGTGAATAACGTGAGTTCCCCAGTGTTTGTCAAATAGTGGTATAGTTCCCGCTGCAATAACCTCACACATTGCATATTCAATCATTGAACCATAGAGTCTTTCTGGTAAGTTAAAGAATTCTGCACCGAACATTGATTTTCCAAGTTCTGCCATTCCTTCTGCTAAATTATAAGGACCATACATATACATTTTATCTTCGACTTGTGGATATGTAACAGGGTTTTTAATTTCATGAACTTCAAAGATATCTTCTCTTAGAGTTTTTCTATCTTCTTGTAAAAACATAGGAAGAGCTCCAATAGATCTTTCAACTCCTCTACATTCTGTTACGAAATTATTACCTTTCAATAGTTCCATGATATCGAACATTCTAAAAGGATCTTTAAATCCAGCAAATCTTCCGAAGTATGTAGTTCTTCTTTCTTGTTCTTCGACTGGAACCACAATATTAGACCATGCATCATAGTCATAAGGATTAAGATTCATTTCAATTAATGGAGTATCAGGTGCATGTTCTCTTAATTTATTTGCAAAATTAGATCTTGCAGAATAGTTGAACATAGCGTCCATTGATTTCATGATTTCCCAATACTTATAATTCTTTGCTAAGTTTGCAGTGTTATGATCTAGGCAGTTTCCTATTTTAATAGGATTTTCTAAACCATAAATACATTGCTCAATAAAATCTTCGTTGAATTCATCTCCTACTGATTTATGTGGATACGATGTGTAATATACTACATCACTTTTTTCAAGTTCTTTAGCAATATTAGGAATATCCTTTCTTTTAAATTCAGTGCAAACAATATCTGTAGTTTTATGGCGAGGCCATTTCTTTTCTACCGCTGCATAAATCGTGGCATCATGGCCTTCTTTTATAAGCCAATTATAAAATTCGATCGTGTGTCTTGTGAGTCCACAACCTTCAACTCCTTTTGCTAATACTAATGCTATTTTCATATTTGTGATCCGTGTTTTATGTTAAATCCTCCATGTTTTCTGTATGATTGGTCTTCTTCTCCTATTTGTATTTCTCCTTCATATCCTTTTTCAGATGAATCAGAATATACGTCCATTTCGGAATAGACTAAATCTCCTAATGCGTTATGAGTTTCTTCGTCATTTACCCCGATGTCAGTTCCTACTAATTCGTCCATTCCTTCAAGCTCCCAATAGTTTTCTGCTAAGTATTGAACAAATTCTTCTTCAGTTGTTCCTTTATAATTAGGGAATTTTTCAGTGTCTAATGTTACGATAGGAGTTGCTTCGGCAATATATCGATACTCGGTTCTTCTTACCTGTACTTTCATTTATTTTCCGTTTTCGTAATTATCTAAACCTTGAATGTATGCTACTGCATCTAAGAGATTATCTCTTTTATGATTGTAACTTTCTCTTGAAAACTTAAGAGCAACTAATGCTTTAAACATATCAGCGCCACTTACATCATGGCCTGTCATACCTTTAAATATTAGGGCAGCTCTGTCCATGCCTTCTGAAAAAGGACCGTAATTACGATCCGCTTCTTCACTCCTGTTGTTTACAATTTCGTTTGCTTCTTCTAAGATACTTTTCATAAGAATGTGTTTAACTATTATACTCTATATATGCGTTTTGTTTACGGCTAATTTTTCTAATTTTGATTCTACTAGAATTATTAGATCTTCAATTCCTTCATTATATGCGAATTGTGTTTCGTGGTCCATGTTTGCATACTTAATTTCATCTGCTGCATTGGTTAGTAGATTAACCAATACCTTTACGTCTTCTTTGCTCATCTTTGTTTTATTTTAGTAAGTTTTCTATTCCTAATTCTTCGGCGAAAGCAACCGTGATATCCTTTAGCAGCTTTACATTTTCTTCTGAGAAATCAGTGTTATCAAATTTAAATGAAATTGTTTTATCATTTGCACCTGTGCTTTCTTTTACGAATTCAAAACCCGGAACTTTAGATTTTATACTGTCAATTATCTTTCCTGTTTCATCTATGATTCTAGTAAGTCCATGATCTTTAACTAAATATCCAGATATTTTAATTCCAAGGTCATGATTCTTTTGATTAATAACCCATTCAATGCCTAATCTAGAACCAGTGTATGCCTTTCCAATATAAAGGTATCTACTACGGTGTGGTAAGTCTTTTCTATTTTTGAATCCCATTTCAGATGAAGCTACTTTCATCCATTTTAAACCAAGCTCCTCAAGTGAGGCGAGTTTAACTGTAACCTTTTCCTTCTTTTCTTCTATTCCATATACATCTGCAAAATAACCTTGGTCATTAAACCTCAAGTGTATGGCGTAAGAATCTTCCATCTTAGAAAATTGATTAAGATAGGGTGCATCGAATTCTTTAAACGCAATAGCAAATGAATATACTTGTTCGTAATCCTGTTTAAGTGTATTTGATTTCAATATAAATTGTTCATGGTGATCATTGTCCCATTTACCCTTTTGAGATTGACTCATCACTTCAAAGTAATACATCTGTCCTTCGTCTTCAAACGTAAGATCAGCTCTTTTGGTTGCCATTCCAATCATGATAGGTGTTTCTAAATTTCTGTCTATGTCTTCAATACTTGATAAACCACATGCTTCGATTACAGTGTTCATTTCTTCTTTGCCAAAAAAGGCTTCTACGAATTGAGTTTCTCTATTACATTCATAGGCTGAAAATACATCTGCTAATGTGTGGTCGTTGGTTTTAATTCCTTTCGAATATCTTTTCATTTATTGCTTTGTTTATTAATTACTATACTAATATAACAAAAAAACCCGAGATAAAAAAATCTCGGGCTGCTTTTTTTCAAAAAAAGTGCAATTTTTTACAAGTCTTCTGGAAAATACTTGTCAAGTGCTTCTAATTTATCATCAGCATCGACTAACATTGATAAAGCTTCTTCTGCATTTTTATAGAAATCGCCAGTTGAGTGATCTCCGATACCAGATCCTTTATTTCCTAAAAGATCTAAAGATAAAAGTGCTTTTGATTTTTCAGCTAAGGCGCTAGCTCTTAGCATTTCGATTAATTTCTTATTCATAATTGAGTTTCTAGTAGTTTAAATGTTTCTTCTTTTAAAAATTCTTCAAAGGATAAAGGGATCATTTCTCCTAAAATAGCATTTACCTTTGAGCTATTAAGTGCGTATCTTCTATCGTGTCCGAGACGGTCTGCTACAAATTCAAATTCAGGAGTTTTGCCCATGATGTTTCCTATCATTTCAATAACTTCTAAATTAGTGTATCTTTCCTCTGAACCAATATTAAATACTTCGTTAATTCGGTCTGACATCATTAAGTTATAAATAACTAAAGTGTTGTCTGTTACGTCCATCCATTCTCTAACTTGCTTTCCATCTCCATAAACGGGAATTTTCTTGCCTTCTTTAATAGAGCGCATAATAGTTGGGATAAATTTTTCTTTATGTTGATGAGCACCATAATTGTTACATGTTCTGGTAATAATATATGGAAGATCAAACGTTCTGTTAGCTGAAAGGACTAGCATGTCTGATGATGCTTTAGTCGCCGAATAATAAGAAGAAGCTACTAACGGAAATTCTTCATCCGCTACTACGTCCTTACTAATATCGTCCATGTCTCCGTAAACTTCATCTGTAGAAATATGAATAAACTTCTTAAGATTAGGGTTTTGTCTGGCACATTCTAAAAGATTAAAGGTTCCTTCGACGTTTGTTCTAACGAAAGGTCTACCGTCTTTAATAGAATTATCTACATGACTCTCAGCTGCGAAGTGAACAAGGAAATCATATTCTCCTAGATCTTCTACTGTTACTTCGCAAATATCTTTCTGAATTAATGTTACTTTAGTTTTAATGTTATTTGGATTTGCAGCATAAGTCATTTTATCAACTACTACAATTTCTGCCGTTGGGTTTTTTCTACCAATCGTGTTTACAAATTCAGATCCTATAAATCCAAATCCACCAGTTACTATTATTCTCATTTGTTATTAATTATTTTAGCCGCTTCATCAGCTGTTAATGACTTTACGTTTTCTTCTATAATAGAAGGATTCTGTAAGATGGTTTGCTTAGTTATTAAATCTTTAATTCTTGTCGTAGACCAATTATGTGATCTAGTTGTATAAATAACCTCAATTGGCATGTGATCTCCTGTGAATCTTTTACCAATGTAATCATCTCCTAAAATTCTAACATCTGGTTTATAAAATTCCATTAAGTTAATAAGATCTTCTTCTGTTTGATATGTAACTACTTCGTCTACGTATTTAATAGCCATTAAAGTTTTATATCTTTCGTATAATGGAATTACTGGCTTGTATTTAGTAAATCTAGTTTCCGAAGGATCTCTTTGCAGAAATACCATAAAGTAATCGCAATGTTCTTTTGCTGTTTCGAATGTGTAAATATATCCAGGGTGAAGAAGATCGAAGTTCCCTGCTGTAAATCCTATTTTACCTTTATTTTGATCCATTTATTTTATTTTCTTGTAACTTGATTCTGAGCCACAGCTGGTGAATAATTATTTCAATAGATTTTTCATCATCTTCTTCAAGTGCAGTGATGATAGTAAAGTTATCAACTAATTTTCTAGCTCCATCTAGATGAGAAAGACTAGAACATGAATCAATCACAGTTTCGATTTTCTCTATCGCTTGAATTGACCATGTGTTAAAGTTTTCGGGTCTGAAGATAATGTTATCCATATTGTATTATACTTAAAAAAACTAAATTGTTTATATTTTATATTTAGATCTATACCACTTGATAAGAATACTTGCAGTGCTGTAGTTGGTAGCCAAGGGGATGTCATGGACATCGCAAAGTCTCATTAGCATTGATATATCTACATCATGTGGATGTTTATCGAGAGGGTCTCTCATGAATATTACGCCTGTGATTTCTCCTCTAACTACCATTGCCGCTATTTCAGCATCTCCACCTAGAGGACCACTCTGAACAGTAGAGACTCTAGTAATTCCGGCGCGTTCTACTTTTTTACCCGTAGTTCCAGTGGTGACTATGTCTACTGCCTCGTTATTAAAAAAATCTAATCTCTTAGAGACAAAGGCTACCATGTCTGCTTTCTTGTTATCGTGTGCTATTAGTGCGAATCTCATCTTGTCCATACTCTATTAATAAAAAATGCTCTGTAGTTATACAGAGCATTCTTAGATTGTTTAAATATTTTAAAGATTACCAGCTAGCAGCCCATACAAATTCAAATTTATGTTTCTTACAAAAATTTTCAATCATATCTGAAACCTTGGCTTGAGCAGCTTCGTATTTAGCATAATCTTTTCCATCTATAATATTATAAGCGCTTTCTCCATATTCATCAGGATGTCTTAATTCCCTTGGCTCGTCAGTCTTGTAATAAACCCTTTTTTCAGCCGTTCTAATATAAGGCATTCTTAATTCTATTCTCCTATGTGCTTTTCTTCCGCTTTCTTTTGCGATGTCATATTGTTTTTCTATTCTCGGCTTTAATCTAGTCCATTCAGCTAATATTTTATCATTAGCTTTAAAATCTGCTAGGATAGTTTTCATGTCAAATTCTACTCCGTTTACTCTTTTGTAATCTTTGAAAACTCCAACTACATCATCCATAAATTTATCAAAGCTAGAAATAGATTGATATGATCCATGAACAATTCCCATACCCCATTCGTCTTCTACTTCATTAGTAGATACTTTTTTGGTTCCATTAAATAATTTTGCAAATGAATAATTAGGTCTACGGGTTGAGTTGTTAGACGAAAACTTAAATACTTCATGTTTCCATGATTTTCCTCGAAGATCAATAGCTAAACACAAATTACCTCCATAATTCCATTCTGATCTATAAACTCTACATCTAAATTGAATTTTTGGAAATTCCTTTTTTAAACGCTCTGCCATTTGTAAACCATTACCGAAGTTAGATCCTCTTTTGTATGCTTCTTTACATTCTTTAGATTTTCTAGAAATAGCTAAAACCTTACTTATTGTATAGTATGTTTCTGAATCAAATATTTCATCGTCTGTTTCTTTATCTAAAACAGCACTTTCATTAATAGATTTTAAATGAGTCAGTTTAGTGGCTGTTGATTCTGCAAATGCTTCAATATCCCATTGGATTCTTTGCATTGCATCTTCACCTCTAAAGTTTTTCTCCACCCAATCAATAAGTCCTGGTTCGAATTGAGCGTTTTGCGCCATATCATAAGCATTCTTCCAACCGTCGTTTGATGCAACATCTTCTAGCCATTGGTCATATTTCTTTTGAGTCCATCTTACTTTCTTAACAGCTTTCTTATGAGGACCAGCTCCTAATGTTGACTTTACAGTATTATAATGGTCTGGACCGGCAAATATGCCTTCTGCCCATTCTTGATCTCTTTTATTACCGTCCCAGTATTTAATCTCTTTTCTGAATCTTCTTAGTGAATAATTACCACCTTCGATTTGTTTACGCTTTGTTACTTCTCCTTGTCTGTAACCTATTTCAATCTTCTTTTCTTCGGCAGTTTTAGGATCCATTTCGAAATGTAAAGATTTTACTAAATCTGCAATACCGTCGAACTTACCTTCATTAATTACTGATTCAGATAAAAGGCCTTCTAATCTTTCTCTTTCTTGTTCTAGCGCTTGAAGAGTTTCATTATCTAGAGGTTCTCCATCTCCTCCGGTCTCTGTGTCTATTTGCGTATCAATAACTTTAATAGCTTTTTTAACAGCAGACTTAGACATACCTTCATTGGCTGATCCAAAAGATTCAAATGATATAATATTTTTCATTTTACGTTGTTTCTTTTTATTCCTCTTTTTCTTATACTCTTCTTCAGCATCTCCTTTTCCGGCTGGAATATCCCCTGATCCAACTGATGTTTCAGTTGGTAAAGAGACTTCTCCCATTCCGGCCATATCGCCGAGTGATAAATTTTCGTTTAATTCCATATCTTAGTATTCAAACGGTGGTGTTCCATAATCACTTTGTTCAATACCATACCATACTCCTGATACTTGTAAATACCACCATCCGTATTTAGTATCATCTACTACTTTAAATTTCTTAGGTAATTTAACAGATTTCTTTGGAGCTCTAGCGATATACTTTAAAACTGGAACACCATCGTCCCATGTTTTTTTAGTTGATCTTGCTTGAACTGATTGTCCATCTGAAAATGCATCGAATGCCTTTGCATCTTCTATTTCATCTGCTAATAAATCGATAGCTGATTCATTAACGTATTGTTCAAATAATTTTACTTTTTTCATAATTACCAAACTATATTTTTGTTATCCCATTTAGCGATTCTTTGCTTAAGCTCTAGGGCTTTACGTTTAGCATCTCTCATATAATATGAAGAGGCTTTTCCGTATTGTTCTTCTTCAGTTTTCATATTAACGTATGCTGATACATATCCTTGATAATCTGACAATATATTTGAAATATAGTTATTTAAATCTCTTGGTCTAATTTCTCTTCCCTTTGGATCTTTTCCTATTGTTAATTCATTATAATTTCCAAGTTCTTTCTTCGCTAAACCAGCCATTAAGAATTGATGTGCATCTTCGATAATTTCTTTAACCTTTTTGTCTATTTTATCTGGGTTATCGGCTCTCTTAGCAAGAATATCATTATACCTTGTTAAGTTATCCTCTTTGATTTTCTTAGGGTTTGTAAGTGCAGTAGCTCCAGACTTTGCCTCTGCTCTTGCAGATGTTTTGTCATTAGTAGATAAAGAATCTCTTAATGCGTCTAAATTAATAATGTAACATTCGTCAGACACTTCTGCAATTCTTTTAATGTTACCTAGTCCCGTTCCACTATATTGGTTGTGTGATTTGTTAACGCCAACAGTATCTTTAGATCCAGGGTATTTACCCATGTTCCTAAGTATTCTAGTGCTTTTCTTACCACCTATTGTGTCATCGTTTCTTGTCCATATTGAATCGTTCTGAAACATTTCATTACTTCCATTAGAAACAGCTAATAAACAATTTCCAGGAATCATTTCAACATATCTTGAAGAAGGAGCATATTCGTTTTCTTTTTCATTTCTAGAAATCCAAAATACAATTACGTTTCCGAATGTTTTTGCTTTCTTATATACTTCAACTGGGTTGCTATTAGAAATTATCATATCATCGGTAACTTTATCTAGTGCTATTTTAGCAAGACCATATATACCTTTAATTAATTCCTTACCACCTCTTTTGATGTCTATTAATCCTCTTAACTTAGAAGAAGCTAGAGCCTCATTAAGTTCTAAAGATTCTGTTGCTCTATATTTTGAGAATTTAGCTTTTTTAAGTTTCTTAACTAATTCAGCTTCACTATCGTCAATGTGACCATATACCTCGTTACTTGTTGCTGCGTTTACTATTTCACCAGCATCGCCAATAAAATAAGTTCCTCCTGCATATTCGTCTCCATCCATATCTAGATCAAAGCCTCCGGCATCTAATGAATTTTTAGAAATTGAAAATTCTTTGCCGTCTGCTTTCGAAAGGGCAGCAGCTAATTTTTGTGCTATTTTAGCAGTATCTTTCTGCTTCATAACCATTGCTTCATTGATAAAATTATCGAAGTTAGTATATAGTTTCATTTTATATTGTTTTGTTTATAATAGTATATATCTTTTAATGTAAGGAATCATGTGCTAATTCATTAGCTAAGTCTCCATTATCATCTGTAAAATCTGATAATTCTTCGTCAGTCATTTCTTTTCCATTAGAATATTCACCATAGCTAAAGTATGCATCTGAAAAATCTGGATAATCTTTCATATCAACATCTTCCATTTCTAATGAACTAATATCTACTTTCTTTCCTTTAAATTTAATATAATTAGCTTCATTAACTACAGATTCTCCCATAATATATTTAGCTAATTTATCGATATCTTTTTGTGATTTAAATTTATATCTTCTAAAAACTTCAACATCTCCTGCCATTTCTATAAAATCTGACATTTCTTCCCATGTACCATCATTTTCAATTCTTTGAAAATCATCCATGGTTTCCATGTCAGTTCCTAATAAATCTTCTAAATCATTATAAGCTCCTGATATATCAGCCTTTTCTGAAATAAAAGATTCTATTGTTAAGCTAACTACTGGTTTAATTCCAGTTAATATCCTTTTTCCAAATTTAGAAAGACCGATTCCATTTTCACTTACTGTAAAGTATTTAGAATTTCTTCTCATCCATCTTTTATTGTCGATTGATTTTTCTTTTAGAATATTATTAAACTCTTCTTCTGTTAATACACCGTCGGCTAATGCTTCGATCATTGCGTTTCTAACTTTAGCAATTCTACCTGAAGTTTGTGCAGGATGATTATCTGTATATCTTCTTTTTATTTGAATTTTAGATTCTCTAAGACCCGGTTTCATTACGTTTAATTCCCACCACTGTTCTAATTGGTGATAAATATTTGCACCCATGTTTGAAATCATGAAGTCAATTACATCATCATAATTGTCTTTTTCATCTTGATAAAAACCAGGAGTATCGATATATTCTTTACCCATTATCTTTCTAACTTCTCTTTCTGGCATAGCATCGATTTCTTTTAAAAATTCTTCGAAATCTTCATCGTTTTTAAAACCCCTAGCTTCAGTAACCATTGATTCCATTAGGCCAATAGCAATATCTCCAACGACTCTATCTGCTTGTCCGTTTTCAACATATTTCTTATTAATAATAACGATCTTATTTCCAGATACTGGAATAATATACATTGGCATCATACCTGTACTAAAATCATACTTATATGCACCTTTAAGTTTTTTACCAATATCCATAAATGATTTACCATCATCTAAAACTTGTTTTACGTAATCGGCAATAGTGTCTAAGTTACCGTCGTTTTTAGCTTCAGTAACTACTGATTCTGTAATTTTTTTGCCTTTTTTAATTGAGTATTCCCAAATTAAAACATCGGCAATGTTATCTTCAATTTTTTTAATATCTGATTTAGATAAATTAAACATGAGTACTGATTCATAACCTTCGTCCTCTTTAAATTCTGTAACTATATTTCTATAATCATCGCCAAATAATTCTTCTAGTTCTTCTAGAAGCATTGACTGTGGAGCTGGTGTTGCAATTTGATATATCTTAGTATCTCTTGAAACAGCTTCGTTAACTACTGATTCATCTAATCCCATTTTGCTAATAGTTTCTTTTACAAATCTAACAGCATCCTGAATAGAGTAATCAAATTCTTTTGCGATTTTATTTAAAAAAGTTTCAACCATTTTCTGCTCTTTTGAAAGGGCTTCATTAACTACTGATTCTACCATTACTAGCCCTATATCTTTATATGCTATTTCATGCTCTTCACCGTCCTGATCTACTGCAAATACTGATTTATCATGCCACATTTCAGCATTGTCATCGTTATTAGAATCAGGATTATAAATAATGTATTCTTTTCCGTTTCCAGTTTGAATCATTGCATCATCTGCATCACCTAATTTTTTCAATAACGATTTTTTAGTATACTTTTCTTCAATAGCTTCACCTGCCATGTATTCAAAATCATTATATAGAGCCTTTAGCCATTGTAAAAACTCAGGAGTTTTTTTCATTACTTTTTTATGTCCGTATTCTTTAAAGAATTCTTTCTGAAAAGTATCAAATGATTTGTGATTACCTATCATCTGGTGAATGTCTGACATAACACCTTCAGTGATAACTAATTTTACATCTTTATTTTTACCAGCTACTGCATCATCTAGTTCATTTGTAAGAGCTTTCTTCTTTTTTGTTAGATCTATTAGCTGTTGTCTAGTTGTTGCTTTCTCATCACTTCCATCTTCTGCAGCGATGTATATCTTTACAATATCTTTCATCTTATTAACTGTTTCTCCAAATTCCTTTGAAATCTTGTTAATAGATCTAGCTTCTAATATATTAGATTCTTCAATGTATTCTCCTAATTCAGGATCGTCCCATCCATTAGGATCGGCTAATACTGATTGTAAATCTTCTCTTGAACCCGTTAGCTCAACTTCTGGCCAACCACTTGGTCCACTAGGATCTAAAACTTTCATTGTAACTTTATGTTTCTTTAAAAGTTTTTTAAGTATCTTTGATTTAGGATCCATTGCATCCATAACTACAGTAGCTTCATTTAAATTTTCTTCTAACTTATCTAAGAATCCACTATGTTCGTCCTGTAAATCTTCGCCATACTTGTTGTACCATAGGACGTGTAATTCAGCTTTAGTAATTTTACCTTTATATTTTCTCTTGATTTCGCCATAGACGCCAGCATATTCATATTCAAAATCTTCTCCATACACAGAATCCCATGCCTTTTCAACATCTTTAATTGTAAGCTGCTTTTGAGCTTCAGTAACCTTTGATTCATACCATCCGTTTTCGTAATCGTCATCATAATCGTCATCGCTCTCTTCTTCCTGATACCATGATTGATTTGGATCAGATTCAGCTTCTTGTGTAAAGTCGTGTCTTTTCCAATTAAATCTTGGATCTTCAACTAATGCAGGAAATAATGTCTTTTTCTTTTTATCTTTAGTCTTTATTTTACCGAATGCTAAATCAATACCAAGTTGTCTTAATTCTTTAAATGAACCTTTCATTGTTTTAACATCTTCTTCAGTATATCCATTCATTGTAGCAACAAGATCATAATAATCCATTCCTCCAAAGCTACCGTAACCTTCATAATCCTTTTCAGTCCACTTGTTACCCATATTATCATACATGAATACTGTGATCATGTTCTGTCTTTCAGAACCTATTTGTGTGTTTGTATCGGATGTAAGCCATGAAAATTGACCTTCAACTATCATCTGTTCATGTAACAATTGAGCACCAGTCGTTACAATGTTTAAATAGCTTTCAGGAATTCCATTTGCAAAGTTATGTAATTCTGGTTCGAAATCTGGCATGCCACATGCATATCTTGGATATGTTGCTCCTTCTGTATTTACAAGAATACTCATTCCATAATACTCTCCAAGCTCACCTGATTCAGTGTTACAATATAATACAAATACCTGTGGCACTTGAACTTTAAAGTTAGATTGTAATGGATATTCGCTATGACATCCTAATTCTTTAGTAGTGTATACGTCTAAGGAATGTAATTCTTTATCATATTTAGTTAATTCTCTATATGGAATAGAACCTCTTTGGTTAAATAGATCTCCCCAATAAGAAGGCTTTCTCAAGGAATATTTCCCAGAAACCTTTTTGTATACTTTATATAAATCAACGTTTTCGTTCATTGAGTTTACAAAGCTTTCGAATGTTTTTTTAGTGCTCATTTTTATTTGTATTTGTTTATTTATTTAAACGCGGTTAGGCTTTATTCTATATTTAAATTTACCCTGTGTAATAGAATATATTTGTAATTCGCTAGTTTTACCAGGTAATCTCTTATAATAATGAAAAGCTACTATTTTTTGTGCTTTAGATTCTATAAAAAGGAATGGAGTAGATATATCTCCTACTGCTGAAATTACATCGTTTTGTATTTCAGTAAATGTTCTAACGGAAGACTCAGTCTCTATTATACTTTTAATTTTTTCTGCAGTTTTAGAGTCACTTAGCTTTCCTAATTCTACGTCATTAAATTTAATTACTAATGCACCGTTGTCTTCTTCTCCAGGACCTATTTTAAAATCTCTTTCACTAGAAGAAAGGGCCTGAATATCTGTCTTAGTTAAATTCTGAATATGCTTAAATCTTTTTCCACCTACAGTTCCCCATTCATTTACCCAACCACCAGAGGCAGCCATATCTTTACCATCTCCGTCCGGGTTGATTTCTTTAATCTTATATTTTACTGCGTCATATAATGCCGTTAACTCCGGTACATAATCACTATTAATTCCCTGGTGTTTTGCACCTGTTCTCCAATTTTGTAACATGCCCTTTGACATTTGAGCTTCTTTTAACTCACATTTACCAGAGGGTGGTTTAATTGGTGACCACTTTTCATTATATAATTCTAAGTCAGTATCAGCAGAACCTCCACCTATTTTTATATTTTCTACAATATATGCTAGCATTATTTCTCCAGCACCAATTCCATTATCGTCTCTTCCAATATTAAGCAATTGGTTTGCTTCGTTTGCATTTAACATTAAATATTTAAAAACTACTCCGAATGTATTGGCATCCATTTTAGAAAGCCATAACCTACCATCAGGCTGTTGTTTGACATCTGATGTTGAAGTAAACTCAACACCTTGCCATGGACACTTATTCCCTTTGAATGTTTTATTAATTGAATTAAATAAATTTTGTTGGGCAGCCTTACTGCCGGTTGATGCAACTCCAATATAGGATTCTATAATTAATGCTTCATTTTCAGCATTGGTTTTTGCAGCACTATTAAGTGCTCTTTCAAAATCGTACCTATCCATTGTTTTCTAAAAATTGTTTAAATGTTAATAATGATTCAGTAACTTCATTTGATTCTGAAGTACCTACTGAATCTTCTAATTTTTTCTTAAGTTCGCCATACATTTTATGTAAGGCTTTTGGCGTTGTAGACTTAAATAGTTTTTCATCTCCGTCTAACATTGCATTTCTAACCTGAGTAGCTGAAATATTATCATCTGTTCTTGGAATTTCAAATAATCCAAAATCACTTCTAACTCCAAGATCTTCTCTATAAGAATCTTTATTTACTTGGAATCCATAGGTTTTCATTCTATCACTTCCTGTTCCCCATAATACGGGTTCATAAGTTGGTCTCATTGCATTGAACATTGTATCAATACCTCCAGTTGGAATTACAAAGATTTCTTTTAAGAATGGATATTGTTTTTGAACCGCCTTAAACATATCTGATTGTGTCTTCTCATCATAAGGTCTTTTAAATGCATCTTCCTTTTTCTTTTTCTTTGCTTTTACTAATAAAACAACCACAGGATATCCATTTTCTTTGTGTATAGCTTCTAATACTTTAGCATGTCCAAGTGTAAATGGTTGGAATCTACCAACAAACATATTTACTAATTCTCCTCCTTGTTCAGGATGATCTACTTTAAGTGCTTCATTTAAATTAACACTTGTCTTTACTTTATTATGTAATATGAAATTATTAAAGTCATATATGGAATTTTCATCGGTATTCTCTACAAATACTTTCTTGTCTATAGCCTCTACTATTTGATTTAAATGCTCTAACATTTCTGCATTTATAATATCACTTTCCTTGCTTCTCTTTTTTCTAAAAGAACTTAAAGTTATTTTAAATAATTCTGCAAGTATTTCGTTTTCAACATAGGAAAGAGTGGTCTCGTTCTTAATGTATTTAGTATTTAGTTTAAAGGAATCTGAATCTGCAAAATCAGCTGATTCAAAGTTAACACCAATAAACTTAGTAGAGTGTTCTTTAACATACGTATTAAACATCACTGACATTAATTCAATATATCTCCAGTCTGCTGTTTCTTCATTTAGTTGAATGTCTTTCATTTCAAATGTAGAAATAAATTCAATAAGACCAGCAATAGTAATTTGATACATGTGACTTGATCTCTTATTTTCGCTAACAGTTCTTGTAAAATCTTCTAATTTAAAAGATCTAGATTTTTTCTCATCAATAAAAGAAACTATTAATCCGTCAATTTCTACTTCAAAGTCTTCATTTAGCGTAGGAGAAACTGCATTTGGATTAAATGTCTTAATCATCTTTTGTGTGAAAGGTAATCTTGCATCTGTATTTTTATCATAATCAAATGCTTCAGAAAACTCCTTATCTGACATAGATAAAACAGTTATTAATTCTTCTTTTTGCATTTGAGATAACATACCGTCAAATACAATGCTAGGTCCTTGAACCTCTAATATCTTTGCCCATTTATTTAATATAACTGGATCGCTAATTGTTTTTCTAATCTTACCTGACTCATTCATAGTTTGAATGTGAGTAAGTATTAAATTATTTTTGGGTAGTCTAGTATATTTGTATTCTGACACGTTTAATTCAGGTAAATATTCAAAACCAAATTTCCAATCATGTGGCATTTGTTCTTTTATACTAGGATCTAAACTTTGAATGTGCTTGACACCTGTTTCATATAAACCTACTATCGTTCTATCTATCATGTTCATTCTAGAATCTCCAGATTTATAGTATTCGAATTTAGTCTGGTTTCTTCTAACGTGAAATGAAGCTCCTTGTATTTTTTCAGTTACTAGAACCCTGCTATTCAACATATCTTGAAATGCATTGATATTAGTTTCCTGAAATACTTGTCTTAGTTTTTTAAGTGCCATATTATATTATTTATCTTCCGTACTTTATGATTCCCATCAACTGATTGATGGCAGCAAAAGTTCCTGTTAATTTCATAGTCTTTCCTTTATATACAAAAACTATTCCTTCGGTTGGTATAATAGATTCTACTCCTCCAATTCTATCAAGTCTATCAAGTTCTTTCATTACTCTATTAACCTGGTCAACTTCACCTCCTTTTTTGATCTTGTCTGCTTCTGTTCTAATCTGATTATGCAGTCTTTGCATCTCCTTATCAGGATTTGCTGCTACAAAATTAGAAGCATTTTTAAGAATTATAGATCCTAGTTCTAAGAATAAATCTTCAAACGGTCTAATGTTTTCTTTATATTTCTTTTTAACATCTTCTTTGTCAAATTTCTTAACAGAAGCTGCTTCATCTTTTCCTATTTCCTTTGCAAGTGATCTCATATCTAAAGACTTCTTATCTCCATAGGCCCATCTTAATAATAAACCTTCCTTATAGTCTTGTTGTAAATCAGGGAAATTTGTATCTATTGTTTCTCTCCACCACATTTCATGATATCTAGAAACTTCATCAGCATCTGTTAAATTATAACGATCTCTCAATGTTTCTATTTGTTTTATAAATTTAGATTGATTTTTATCAAAATTAAGATCTTTACCTATTTTAACAATCTGTGGGGGAATTACAGTGAATATCTTTCCTATATTAGCTTTAACACCTTCTAGTGCTTTAACTATTGCAGCGGCTGATTTATTATCATCTCCGATAAAATTACCTTCTCCGTCAGTTTTCTTAATACCGTGAAATTGAATAACATCACGATCATAATAGATAACGTTTGGATTCTTAGAATAAATTAATTCCATGTTCATCCAGTTTTTACCATTATCAAAAACTTCTAAATCTTTAGGTGATAATTTTATTAAAGCATTTGCTAAATCTTCTGCAGCAAATTGAAAAGTATCTTGAACTAATTTACTAGCATGTCCTTCAAATTTATCTTTAAATGATTTTAAATCCATAGGATCTTTTAAACCACCTTTATTTCTAGAAAATTTTACTTCTCCATCCTGTACTGTTGCAAATACATTTTGTCCATCGGTCTTTTCAGTAGGTTCTTCTTCGAAGTTTAATTCTCCTTGGAGACCAGATGTTACAATCTTCTTAAAATCTGCAAATGTTAAATCTTTTTCATCGAAAGGATGAGACATGTGACCAGCTGCACCGCCTTCTAAGATTAATTCTTCTTTAAGTGTATTGTATTTTTCAACGATATATTCGTCAAACGATAGAACTTTACTCTTATTTTCACTCATATAATGTGCAACATATTCCTCTCTGGTCATACCTTGTGCATCTGCGTGATGTTGAATAAAATCTACGAAGTTGTTATTTAGTTCCATGTATATAGCTAATATAATTAAAAAACTTGACCCGGAAAAATCCAGGTCAGTTTATTTTTATTTTTTATTATAAATATCTATCGATAAATTCTTGTTTGCTGCCAGTAAATGATCTAGTCTTTGGGCCAAAAAGAACAATTTCAGCACCTTCTGATTTAAGCCAATCTGCAACTTTCTGAGCTTCTTTCTTATCAGCTGATAACCACACTGTGTCAAATTCAGAACCATGAGACCTTTGCATTACAATACCTCCTTTTTCATTTGTAAATTTAAACTTATCTCCAAGAGCAGTACTTACTTTAATATTTTCTTTAAAATTCTTTTTATGATTCTCAAAAGAATATGCTAAAGCACCTGAGTAACTTTTGGTGTCAGTTGTAAATTCATCTAAAGATGTAGTAGTACCTTCATAAATATTTGATTCAAATGCTGGAACTAATCCAGTTTCTCCGTAGATATCTGCCATCATCCATTTTTTAGACTTTTCATCCCATAAATAAACGAATTCTGCACCATCATCACTTACTGAACTAAGATAAAGGTCTATCTTTTTAATATTTCCATTAGTTGCTACAGAACCATCACCATAAAAGTTAATTTTACTTATATCACTATCTAATCCTGAATTAGCACCTTTAGAAAGAACAGTATCTACGTTCTTACCACCTTTAAAAGATTTCTTAATAATAGGTAACATGTTTTCTGGGTAAGAATCATAATGAGTATATACTGAAGTGATATTTCCTCTATTATCTATTTTACCAAATTGACCTCTAGTTCCTTCATTAATTACATAATTAATTACTTCGTTAAATTTAGATTCTTTTAAAGAAATTTCTTCTTCAGTTAATTGAAACTTAACTGATTCTTCTACTGCATTAAATCCTGCTAATAATTTTTCAGCAAGCTTAGATTCACCAATAGATTCTAAATATAGAGCAGTACCTTCAGCAACTCCAATACCTGACCATCCGGCTGCATTTGAAATTCTAGAATAATACTCATCTAATATCTGTGATATTTTCTTTGATCCTACTATAATAGCTTGTTTACCAAGAGTTAAAGGATTAACAGTAACGCTTCCTAATCTTCCTTTGATAATTTTTTCAGTAGCTGTTCTTTCTCTATGGAAATTAGCATCAGTTAATGCTTCAGCGTAAATATATTTGATAGCTGCTAAGTGAGAAATTTTATCAGCTGTTAAGCTTCCTAGTTCTGCAAATATTTTATTGTATTGAGTTAATACTTTCTTTGCATCTCTTTTGTATTTAATATCTAAGGCCTCATTCATTAATGATTCTCCTAATCCCCAGTAATTTGCATGATCATATTCAACTGGGAATATACCTAAATCACCTTCATCACCTTCTTCACTTTTAACAATTTTAGCAAGATAGTAATCTCCCTTTGCAGTATCTTCATATCCGTATGAATCTGCATCTGATCCCATTTCTTTTTTAAATTGTTTTGATATATTTCTCCAATTATCGATAGCGATTATTTCAACTTCACTTCCAATTGAATTTTCAGTAGTATCACCTACTTTAAATTTAGCCTTTTCAGTAACTAAAGATTCATTTGCTTTAAACGTTTTAACCACGCTAGCTAATTTATCTCCAACCTGTGCAACAACTCCGTCTCCGAATGTATCATGTCTAAATGCTGAAACAACTTCACCAGAATCAGTAACCCAATATCTTGAGTGTCTATCATTTGTTGCTTTATGTATGTAAAATCCTGCGATCTTACCATCCTTATCTAAAGTTTCAAAGTCTATAACCTTTGCTTTAGTTTTGTAAACCTTTGCTATTGCATCTGCAACTACTTCGGTGGTCGCTTTAATTTCTTCTTCTGAAAATGATTTAGCTTCAGTAACTAAAGATTCGCTTAATGAATTTCTTAGACCACATTGTACGCATTCTACCGTTCCGTCCTTGTCAATTTGCTTATATAAATGTCCTTTTTTATTAGTACACTTTGGTTCGTCTGATTCAGTAACTTCTTCTGATGCAGTAACTTCTTCTACCTCTACTTCTATTTCAGCTATTTCTTCTTCAGAAACATCTCCGAATATTTTTGAGATAATTGATTGCTTTTGATCTTCTTCTAATCCTTCGAAAGAAGTTAATCCTAATTCATCTAGAATAGCAGCTATTTTACCAACTGATTCTTGTCTTTTTAAATTGTTTTCTTCTCTAAGTTTACTAACAGATTCCTGTTTTCTAATCTCTGTAAACGATTTAAATGAAGAAATTTTATTAACTTGTGCCATTTTTTAATGTTTATTTAATTTAGTTTCGTTATTCTATATATCTCCGTCAAATTTGACTTTCTTAATACTATACTCAAATTTCTCTTGTTTATAAATTTTCTGCCTTGCCTTACTATGTTTATATAAATAGTTATCCCATTCGTCAGTTCTAATGTCATCCACAAAATCGACAATTAATACAGCTTCTTTAGACTCATGTTGCCTTAGACCTCTACCAATTGACTGCCTGATGATCACCTCGGACTTAAATGACTCTGTAAAGAATATATTGTGTATTTTCTTAATGGAAATTCCAGTAGAAAATGTACCATAACTCGCTACAATAACTACTTCATCTCCTGCTTCCATTTTCTTTTTATATTCTTCTCTAATATCTTTATCTGTTCCTCCATCTACATAAAAAACTCTTTTATCTGAGTTTTGGCGGAGCTGTTCGTATATTTTTTTACCATGTTCTATTCTATGAAACAGAACTAGAGAGTTCCTAGGGACCTTACCAACAACATTACATATAAAATTAAGTCTACCAAAAGAATTAATAATATAGTTTTGTTCTAGTTGAAAAACATCCTTCCTATCATACTTATTAAATGCTAATTCTTCAAATGCTTTTTTTGCGGAATCAGGTGCGTAATTCATTTCAATTACCTTTACTTTACATTTAGCAATGTGGCCTTGACTCTGTAAGAATGCAGCCTTAACTTCACTAATCACAGGTCCAGTCTGACTCATTAGAGTTAACTTATCTAATGTTCCGTCTTTAGGAATCGTACCTGATAAACCATACTTATATTGTGCACTTGTACATTTTTGTAATATAGTCTTAATAGAATTAGATTTCGCCTTATGAGTTTCATCTACAATAACAGCATCGAACTGTTGAAAATATTCTTTGGGCTTTTTAACTAAGGACTGATACGTACCTATCACTACATTTCTGTCTGACTTTATTTTCTGGCCGGCATATATCTGTTGTATCTTTAGTTTTATTCTATTCTTATTATTGTATTCGTGGAAATCTTCATGGGCCTGAACAACTAGAGAAACATTAGGAACTATAAATAATATCTTTTCGGCCTTTTCTTTTTCTAACATATACGCCACTGTTAAAAAACTAATAAGTGTTTTCCCAGCGGAAGTTGCTAATTCAGCTAAACATCTCCTAAACTTTAGGATATTAAATGCTGTTTCTATTTGATAATCCCTTGGAACAAATTTACTATCCTTAAAAAATTCTAAAGCCCATGCTTCAAATGATTCTGCACCTATGTTTCTATCAAATAGTCTTTGAATTCCATTAAGTTTAAGATCAAACTTATATTCCTTGCAAATGAGCATAACATATCTCCAAAGACCAGCGGGAATCCACTTATCGTCTTTGATGTATGAAACATATCCGTCCCATATTCCTTTCTTGACTAAAGGATTAAATCTCCAACTATCAATTCTTTTAGTTAAAGATATTTTAATCTGCTCTAGTTCAAGTTCCTCTGCTTCATCAATTCGTAAGAATTGATTATCATCCGTTAGAGTTAAAATCAATTTTCATTTAACTTTTTTTACAGTCTCGAAATATCAAGGCGATTCTTTATTGCAAAGCCCATATTGTCGAGAGTTTTTACTGAGCCTTCAATAAAGGCCTTTTGGCTTTCAAGTAAATCCAAAATCTGTTTATCATCTGAAAGATCTGCGTCGATAAAACGTTCTCTTTGTTTATCCGTTATCTTATAATCAAACTTATAATATTCGATCCATTTCTGTTTATATAACTTGTCTACTGTTCCTTTTTGTGTTCTAATTTTACCAGCGATAGTTGCTAAATTTTCAACTAATATTTGCCTATAACTTAACGTGTATGCACTAACATCTTCTAGGTTAATACCTTCTTTTAAGTTTGCAGTAAGTTCTTTAATCTTTAAAGTCCATTCTGATCTTTGGTTTGCTAAATATTCGTCTAATTGTACAATCTTAGATTTGTTAGTTGATTGTTCTGTCATGTGGTGTTTTTTAGAATAATGAGTTATTATTAGTATTCTTCTTAATATAAACTTGACTCTTAAATTTCTTTTTGTATTTAGGAGTTATTTTAATTTCTTTTTCAGCGTGTGATAAATCGGCTGCTGCAAACCCAATAATCATTTTTAGGTTTTTGTGTCTTTTTCCATCTTCTTCGAATTGATCTAATTCGTCATTTACCATTTGTACGTAATCGTCTATCATAAGTAATAAGCATCTAGTCGTGAATTACTAAAATACTTATCCATTGTAGATAAACATTTATTTTTTGTTTTCCAAGCAGCGATAACTAGATCGTTTAGATCTTTAATCTTGCTAGGATATTTATCCATCTTTGATTCAGACAGAAATTTGTCCCATGTAAATACTTCTTTACCTCTTTTTAATTTTTGCATCATCTTTGATTTTCCTGCTTCGTCATTATCAAACATATATCTTATTGTTGGAATTTCGTCTAACTCTTCAGTTGATCTGGTTACAGACGCCAATGCTATAGAGTTAGGCATAAATAAGGCATCTAAAGGTCCTTCGAATACCGTACAAGGCATTTGGAAGTTTGCAGTCATGATACCAAACAAAGTTGATAACTTCTTAGAGGATATAAGCTGTTCATCCTGAAGAGGTATTTCTTTATTCATTTCCTGATATATCTTTTCTATATCGTATGTTAAATATCTTGTGTTTTTACTTTTCCTTAAAGATCTACTTTGAAATCCTATAACCTTACCTTCAGGTGCTAAGTTTAAAACTAAGATTCTTTTATCTCTAGGAGAATACAAGAAGTGATTAAGCTTCTTATGTAAAAACCTGTTCTTTAAATAGAAAAAGGCAGGATCGCCCGGTTCTATCTCTACTAGTTTAAAAACTTCTTTAAGTTCCTTTCTCGTAGGTGATAAATCGTATAAGGTTTTAAATACACCATGTTGTAGAGTGTCTACTTCATTAACAGATACCTTATGTTCTTTAATATATTCTATGATTGCAATAGAATCTTGAGTATCTTTGAATTTTAGGTGATGATCTTTTAAAAAACCATATAGATCTGAATGTTGTCCACAATTAAAGCAGTGGAATTGTAACGTTGCCCAATATAGATTACCTCTTTTCTTATGAGTTTCACCATGCGAGTCACCACAATAAGGGCATGCCAGGTTTAAACGACCTGGCATTTCCTTAATCATGTGTTTGTTAGGGTCAGCGTGTTCTTTTACACAAACTTGTTTAACTAAACTTCTGACCTTCTGCTTTAAATCTTCTGTGATTTTTTTAGATTCCGATTTCATCTAAGAAAGAATCTAGATCATCGCTATCTGCTGATGCAGTTGAAGATTTTGTTTCTGCTGCCGTTGGAGTCGCTGTCATTGTGTCAGGGAATTCAAAGTTAGCATCATTTCCTGTTACCGGAGCTGCTTCTTTTACTGCTGCTTTTTTAGCAGCTGGCTTCGGTGTAGAAATTACAGAATCCATTGAAGAACCAGGGTTAAGATATTGTCTTAAAATACCATTAACAAAGTCAAGAGCTTCAGCATCCCATTTCTTATATTCGTAAGGAGCTAAAGATGGTGCTGTATCTAATTCAGCTTTGATAGATGTCATAGCTTCTTGGCTTCTTTCAGCTGGTTTTCCATCAATTGCAATAGCTGATCTAGTTGCAGAGAATTTAGACTTATCATAGTTATTATATTCACCTTGGCGAGTAATAATAAGTTCAAAGTTCTTTCCTTCGAATAAATCATAAATCTGAGTTGGTTCACCAAATGCAGGTTTAGTTTCTTCTTCGATCTTCTCTTTAATTTTGTAACCGAATTTAAATACTTTATAAGTACCTTCTAATTCAGGGTTCTGAGGATCTTTCACTACTTTAATAAGTGAGTAGTACTGTTCTCTACGCTTAAGCTTGTCGCTCATCTTACGGTCTACTGCTGAATCACTCTTACGAAGTTTGAAGAATGCATCTGCAATTGGACACTTATCTCCTACCGTTGAAGGTGAATCAATAAGTCTTCCATCGCCGTTAGCGTCAGTTAGCCAGTGTACATACTTTTTAACTAGTGAATTTCTTGGGTTTGTTGGATTTGGTACAAAGCGGATAAGTGCTTTATAAGTACCATCTTTACCATCATCTGCGGATGGTTTGTAGATTTCATTTGTAGAGTTTGCACTCTTTGTCTCGTGGGTTTCAACATCGCTTACGCTTAAGTTGAAAATGTCAAATTCTGCCATTTCTTTAATTGCTTTAATTTACGTTAATGTCTTTAATCTTTAAAAAACTTTCAATAGTTATACATGTAATTCCTAAAAGGTTTCACAATAATAACTATTCTATATATCCGTATTGCAGGGGGCAGGGGGAAGAATTATAACTCTGAATAGGTTGATCCAGATTCGTCAATCCACTTTGAAGAAGAGTTTGGAAGACGAGCCAAGCCGGCTTTTCTTAACATATCTATCATTTCACTTTCTGTTATTCTATGTTGAGTTACCATATCACTTAAAATCTCTTTAAGCTTTAGTAGGTGGGCCGGTATTATTTCTCTATCTGTTTGCATATTTTATATATCTTTTTATTTTATGAAACTTTATGGGGAAAAGACAGTATAACTTAAGACTTTAAGCCTCAGTGGTAAATCTATTCCTCAGTGGCCGACATCTTTGCTCTAACGAAGTGAGTTAAAAAGTAAGCGTCAACTAAATCGTCAAAGGGTTTTGGTATTTTTTTAGAAGGTCCAATTTCTTTCACACAAAAATCTAAAAGAGGATGTTCTGCTAAAACTTGATCTCCTAATACATTACTTAAAAAGGCATCCCATAATTGAGACTTATTCATGTTTCCTTTTCCGGCGTGTTTCTTAATTGTAGTAGGGGCAATAGTTTGAATGTCTAGGATTTCAAGTTGACTTAGCATTCTTTCTTTAAGTATTGCGGCGCCTGCAGCCATGTCAATAATATTATTAGTTCCCATTTTCGAACCGAAAGAAGTTCCTTCAAAAGAAATAATATACTGCTTCTTTGTTTTTGTAATATCCGTTATTAAATTAATAATGTCATCTGCTGTTTTAGCGTACCTCTTTATCTTTGCTAATTCAACGCTTGAATAATCTGCACCTTGTTTTCCCCAGTCGGGTTGATTAATAAGAGTAACTCCCTTCAAATGAGATATGTCCTCTTGCCAAGCTCTTTCTTTCTTGGTTCCTTGGCCTTCTTTAATATAAGATATGAAATGATATTCGTTAGTTTCTTCTTGGTATATAAAAATACCTGGAGAGTTTAATGAGAAGTCTACTGATACGTAATTCAAATTAGAATGATTTTCCGATAGCAGCACCTAATCCGGCACCAACTAATCTAGAGGTTAATAAATCGTAAAAAATACCTTTCTGAATTCCTAAAACCTTAGCAACTGTTTTACCAATTGTTTTACCTAAAGCAAATCCAGTAAGTCCACCGAATATAGAGCCTAAGAAACCTTCATTTGTTAATTCCTCATTAAATCTATCAAAATCAAACGTTCCGTCTTCGTTTGCATATTGTTTAGTAAATTCTTCTAATGCGGCATCAACCTTTTGCTCTAATTCGTCAGTCCATTCAGACTGTAGAGATTCTTCTAATAGAGTAATTTCCTCTTTAGTTATATTCTCTTCGCTTAAGTATTCAAAAAATGTTTTCATTATAATTGTCTATATTGTTATGGATTATATATCTCGTTTATTTATTGTCTATTTCAGGAGTTATATTAAACTTATTATAATAAAAATTAAGAGTGAATGTAGAAAACTCCGCGACATTGCTTGACATATTTAATTCTAACTCTGATATTGAATTAAGAATGGGTTTTTCGAAAACTGCACTCATTAAATGTATACCTTCAGAATCCATTATTTGAAGTTTAAGATCGTTAATAAATGGTTCTCTGACGTGTTTTGAATAATAATACAATAAAGTATCTTGCATTATAAAATAATTAACATATCCATCTAATAATTGGAGTTCTATAGAAAATTGCCTTTCAATAGTATTCTGTATAGGAATAGATCCTCTGTGATATGTGATAGTTCCGTCATTAGGTGATTGTGATATTGGATCAAAATTAATACCTGGCATACTTAAGCCCTGTATAGAATAATTGATAAAATCAATAGGTTCTTCTAGGATATTACCTGGTATTCTATTTAAATAAGGCCTGTACTTGTCTACTACTTCCTTTGGAATAAAGGTTCTAGGAAACTTAAAGTTAAATAAATTATTTCTACTATTTAATATCATTATATTATTTCTACTTTTCCATGATACAATAAAGACTCTGTTTCTCCATTCTTTATATTAATATAGAATTTGTCTTCAAATTTATTTGTATCGGTTTTATCGAATCTGACAGCTGTTGTTTTAGGTATTTTAAAAAACACTTCTCCTAATCCTAGATCTATGTTAGGAAATGATGGATCATGTACCACTCTCTGTTCAACCGCACCACTTTTAATTATTAATACTATATTTTCTGCGCTTACTAATGAAACTGCTTTTTTATCGTCTCCGGAAGGTTGTGCAATATTGAATTTTACAAAGTTATCAGATACCTTAGACAATGATATAGTAGCCTTACCTTCTTCAAAAAACTCAATGTTATCTAATTCTTCAGATTCTGTTAAATCTGTTGTAACATTTGTAGCGGATGCTAATATCCCATAGGTGTCTAACGCAACTGGAACATATTTAGTTTCTCCAACGCTTGGTCTAATTGAATTAACAAATTGATTTAATTCTCTATTTACCGTAGTATTAGGTAGCTTATTATAGATAACAGTAGGATCTACATTTCTTAGATTAATCTTTTCCATTCTAGTTCCATACTTTTTAGTATTATAAGAAGTCATAGTTGCGACTTTAATAATTTGAGTATTATCGGTTTCGTTATAAATTCTCATAGTATGTCTAATATAGAAAGAGCTTGCTATACTAGAATTAAATATGATAGGTCTAAATGGGATTGGTGCTTCATAATTTGCAGTCTGGGTAAATGTCATAGATGAAGTATCTAAAAAATCTAAACCTATTTGTTCACTGACTTCTATATCATGAAATATTATAATGTCATCGCTTGAAGTTTGTATTCTTCCGTTAATGTAATTTTCAAAACCTTGTCTAGAGCCGTCTTTAGTTCCATACACTTGAAAATAATCCATGTCTTCTACTTCTTCTATATTAGCTGCAATATCTAAGTATTCATCTTCTTTAGAAACAGTAACGTCGATTGTATCTTCAACGTTGATATATTCTATATCTCCTTCTTCAGTTAAAGTATTTATTAATTTTAAACTTATTTCATAGTTAGTAGAATCTAATATTGCATCTTCGTTTTCTCCAAAGAATGCATCGTGAAAATCTTTATTTTTAGTTGAAACATCAAAATAAATCAAAGAAGGAACTTTAATTTGTATGTATTTAGAATATGAAGTATCACCTAATACGAATGAATTAGGATTACTTATTTCAAAATTAGAATGATTTAAATAAACTATTGACGTAAAATAGTTATAAACTCCAGATTCTCTTTTAGCTTTAACCTGAAACATAAAACCTTCCTTACCTCTTGCAGCAAAAGAAAATCCAGTTTTCAAGTGTAATCTAATTGTATCATACCATACGTCACCTACTATGTTATCATCTACATTTGCAAGAGAAGAGTCTGTTCCATTCCATGATGAACTATCTAAATACGCTAAATCATTTTTAAGTAAAGCCCATTTACCATCACTGTTTGAAGGAACCCCATAATATCTTCCAACTTCACCAGTCGCAGTTTTAATACTATTTCCAGTTTCTTGCTCTGGTTCTGCAAATAAAGGATTAGCCCTATTTCCTACATTTATTTCTCCACCCTTAAATGTATCTCCAGCTAGATTTTCATATGAATATTCAAATCTTCCATTAGTTCCTGGGGTATATGTGTATGTGTTACCAATTAATTGGGTAGTTGAACCGTTTATTGTGAATCCGGCTATATTGTCTATTGAAGAATCTGATAAGTTAAATTTATAAGTTTTGCCGTTTTTAAGAACTAATTGTCTAGATGCAAAGTCATTAATAAAAACATAACCATCTTGTATCTTTACACTAAAGTTAACAACGTCTGCTCCTAATTCATGAATCAAGAATCTAGAGGCTGAATCATTAGATGCCTCTGTGTTTAAAAATTTAAATTGACTTCCGTTGTCGTCGTTTTCTATCTTAGCGTCATCTACATAATCAACATTTTGATCATGATACATGAACTCCATTAGAATGTCGTCATCTAGTCTTAAGAATTTGGATGATTGTGCCATTGTTTATTTATTATTTTAAAATCTAAGAAATTTAGGGGACCAGTATACTCCTATACCAATTGATGGACCAGTGCTTATGACTTGATTATTATTCAAATTAATTCCATATTGAAATCCAACACCAATAGACCACCCTGCTTTTTTCTCATATTTATTATTTAATCTATCGTTAACTAAGTTTATATTTTCTATATTAGTGAACGTTACTCCTTTATATGGAGTTGTAATTTTAAGTCTGTCAAATCCTTCTTCATTAATGATGGCAGCACTTAAACCTATTCCCTGTATAATATCAAATCTAGAAGAGAATAAATTATAATTAGTGCTATCCTTTAAAAGAGATATACTTCCTTGAAATCTTCTCCAGTTATATTTATCAAACTCCCACTTATCGTTTACGTCAACTGTTATTGTATCTATATTATTTATAGAATCCGTATCAACGGTTACAACTCCATTCGCATTTATTATAGAATCTTTTACGTTTAGAGTTGTTGAAAGTAAGCTATTAACATTCTCTAATTCGTTATTAATATTTAATTGATTAGCATATTTAGAAACTAGTTTTTTGTTGCTTTCAGTTAGAGTATTTACATCATACTCAAACGATCTTATACTAGAAACCAATTCTTTATTTTTATTCTTTTCAATTATAATAGTATCTTGGGTCGCTTTATAATTATTAAGATTTCTATCTGAAACCTGCTGAACCTGAACTATCTCTCTTTTTAAATTTTGATTAGAATTACATTGTTGTAAAAGACAGAACACCAAAATCGCAATTCCTCCGAAAAGAAATGCGTTTTTGTAAAGTTTATATGTGTTCGGTATATTCATATATTAAATCTAAATTTTATCCACCATAGGTTCCGGTTCCGGTGCCTTGTTCGTTAGTGCTACCGAAAGATTTTTTATTATTTCCTCCAAGAGGTTGTACGTTACCAGGTGGCTGTATGGCCCAGTCCGAAGCATTATTACTAGTAGTAAATTCATCTCCATCATTCATGAAAAAGTGCCCTAATAAAAAAGCAATATCTTCTCCTGGGTTTGCATTGTGATAATTTAAAATTTGATCAACCACTGACGAATCTAAAATAACTTTAAATTCAACTGTCTTATATCTTCTAAACATAGTATCATTTTGACCGTATCTCCACGCAAAAACATCGATATAATCACTAGATGTTGCGTTTGAAGTGCCTACTTGTACGCTATATCCTCCTTGTAGTGCTGCTCTTTGTGCAAGACCACTTCCGAATTTAAATCCATATTTATATGGTCCATTCTCAACCGTAGTTCCGTTAAGATTACTTTGTGCAAAATAGTGTACAGCTCTCCAATGATCATCTGTTTCATCGTATGTATATGGATCTAAATACTGTACTACGTCATTTGCCGTAATACCTAAATCAGGATATTGTGCCTGTATTTGCGCCAAGTTACATGTGGTTATCACAGGTAATAAAATTTGATCTGCTGCCGATTCACCATTATTTGTAACAGGATCTATTGCTACCTGCATAGGTTGAGTAAATATTCCTTTACGACTAACTAATGAATCTCCTGTAGAAAGTGTCATAGCTGGAGGATAAGTTCTTAAAGCCAATGATTCACTATCATACCATTCATCATCAGACAGTGAATTACCAGTTCTATCTGAATCATACGCTCCTTCAAAAAGTCCCGGGAACATTCCTCCTCCATTTGGGTTAGGATAATTTGGAGTTGATACATTTCCGAAAGGAGGGTAACCTGTAAAATTATCATAATTGTACTGTGTTTCAGTAGAATCAGGTAACCTTACGAAATAATTTTCTACAGCTTGAAGGTCACTAATACCTTCCCATGAGGAGATAGATGTAATACCCGGATCTTGTGGTGTTGAATATGCGGCAGAAGGAATTACTGTGTTTCCATATATGTCGGTAACGCTTCCAGTTGAAACGCTTGTTAACATAGGATTTATAGTATACCATGAACCAGTGCGATTAACATCAGGATCAGTGTAACCTGCATTATCCGTATAATAGAATACATCACCTGCTACATAGGTAGCAGTATTACTGAATGTACCCCTATCATTCCATGTTCCTGTAACAAACGCAGGAGATGGTATTGCATACGGAGACGATGTTGGCTGTGCCGGATTTGGTAATCTATATTCGTTCCAATTAACAAACCATGAATAATGATCTAGTGATGTATATGACTGTGCCACATTGTTACCGCTATCGTTATCACTACCTGAATTGTACCAGGCTTTTCCTTTTATTTGAATACTTACAATTGCATCTTGACCATATTGTAGGGAATATGTCCCTATTCCATCACTAGTAGTAAAACTACTTTCGCTTTCGTCTAGTATTTTCACAGATGCAATTCTATACCTTAAAACTTTAGTTATTTCTTCATCTGATATAACTCCTGTCAGCTGATCCATTCTCACTTGCTCCATTGCAAACTCATATAATCCATTAACCGGGGCCATAGATGGCTTTTGCCAAATATTTGGACTTCCGCTTTCTGGATTATTACCGCCTGCACTTAAAATATCGTCTTTGTTGGCATTAAAGAAATTTATTGTTGCAGGTGGAGCTCCTGCTGCTTTAAAATAGAATCCAGGTAGACCTAAATAAATAAGTTGTGGAGTTCTAACAATTTTATAAGCTATATGATCTGTGGGTATATCACCTGGATCTGCCATTCCGACAATTTCATCGCCTGTTACATAAGTATCTGTAAGAGTACTTCCACTTTGATTCATTGTTGCATAACTTCCTCCTAATACATTAAGAGCAACCGGTCCTGAAGTAGTATTACCATCAGGTGTTGTTATACTATAATTAAATGAATTTAAATTTGGAACCGTATACGATTCTCCGTTTTGACCTACCCATGTTTCACCATTACAGAGATACCATCCTTCATATTCAGTACCTGCAATTCCTGCTCCAATTTCTATCTCTATATTATCCGGATTTGTTCCACTATCAATATATGTTTGAATGTTCTGAGACTGTATAAAGTTATTTGTATCTTCGTAAATAGAAGGTAAGAATGATATTATTGTTCCTATTGGTATTCCTGCTCCAATTTCTTCAGGTGATTTAAAACCTATCGTACCATCATTATCTAGAGAAACCGCTATTTTACCGGGAGCAGGATCAGTTAATGGAGTAGCACTAGGACCTATATCTATTTTAAATATTGATCCGACAAAATGAGCATTTCCTGTAGAAACAAAATTACCTGTAAACAATGCACCATTATTAGCGTCCATTGTTAATAAATCATTATCGCTTAAATCTTTAAATTTAAAAGAATCAGCTCTATAGTTTATATTCTTTTGAACACCTACAGTTTCATTAAACCCAATATTTAAATTATGTCTATTTAGTGAATTACCATAGCTTGCATCAAAGTAAGTATCTGTTGTTAAATCAAAATCAGCATATATTCCTTGTGAATTATTAGAAACTAATCTAATATTAGAATCTACATATTGGTCGTTTTTATTTACTACTAACTGTGCTCTATATATAGGAGAACTAGAATTTTGAATATCACCATATTCTGGATAATCGGTTGTAAATCCTAATAATACTGTAGGTGAATGATCATTCTGTGTACTGCTAATAGTATCGACTGGAACTATTGTTTGTATATTTAAGCCTGATGTTTGATACACTGCACCATCTTTCCAGAAATTAGAAACAGATGTGTTAATAGGTCCTTGTGTACCTTGATCACCACCCGCACCTTGAGGGCCTTGATCACCAGCTACACCTTGCATCCCAGTTTCACCAATTGGACCAGTAGATCCCATTGGACCACCTCCATTGGCAACTAATTGATCAAAATTATAATTAATTTTATCAAGTCTTTCCTGTTGCGAATCAGATTCTAATATCTGTTTTAAATTTGGTATAGGCATTACTTAAATCTTTATTTATTTAGTATATATCTTAATTTATTTCTTTAGTCTATCGGCATTATTGTTGGGCTATCCCCGGTCATATCTTCGTCATAATACAATTCTACGTTAACGTTGCTTCCATTTATTCCCTGTTGTCCGGTCGATTGCCATGATTGAATAAACTTAAGCTCAAACTCCCAATTATCGCTAAGGCTTGTATTTCCAGGAATACTACTAATAGGCAGCCACCATGTGGATCCGGTGCCAAGTGCCTGTAAACATGACCCACCGCCCGTGAATATCCAAGTGCCAGCTGGGTTATCCGAAACACATAAGGTGCTGAAACCATTAATACCTTTAATAAGTTCAAATTTATATCCTCTAGCATCTGGATCCTGTATTTTAAGGAATAAGTATATTGTATTACTAAAGTTATTGACTATTTTACCGTGCGTCCAAACTGCATTTCCGGCCTGATCACCTATTGCTGGATACGATGAAGGTGAGAGATTATCGCTATTATAGTATATTGATCCTGAAGGTGGTGGAGGAGTACCGCCACAACTTTCTGGCATGCCAGTGAAACCTGAGTCTGTGCCTATGTTCCAATATACTGAATCTTGTTTCTGCCCTTCTCCTATTAAAGGAAAGGCATTTGTCATGTTAGGTGATGATGTGTTATCTAATACCTTCTGTAATGGATATTTTCCTAAATCCTGAACAGAGCTTAAACCTACGATAGGAGATTGTCCTAATGGAACGTAAATTTTTACGTTTTCTCCAAGATGACCTCGAACATCATTATCTAAATCAGTTTTATTATTATTAGATGTAAAGTCATTATTAAAATTAAATCTTTCTGTCGCTGATGTAGGGTAATCTCCACTAAAGAAACATACATGTTTATTAATACCATCACATACTGCGGTTGATGCTCCGGGTCCTGATGCTAATGTAAATTTAGTAGACCAACCATGAAAGTTACCGTGTAGAGTTTCTCCTAAGAATCCATTCTCGGATGGTCCACCCCAATATTTAGATAGTGTAGGGTAATATGAATTTCCCGTATAAGGATCTCCATCGTATGTAAATGCATCTGTATATGCTATTGATCTGTACCATCCCTGTACCGGTTTAACTATTTGATTATCGCTATCTACTTTCCATATATGAGTGGCATAATCATCATACCATTCCCACGTATTTTGGCTCGTTGAAGCCGGGTGATTATCATAATTAAATGAACAATAATATTCTGTTATAGTGGCGTTTGAAGCGACATCTCTTCCGGAAGCAATACCTCCATTATTTATCGCATCAATAATAGTTTGTTCTGTCACAGGGTCTCCAGATTGATTGTTACTATTACCGGCAGACTTTCCAAACATATAATCCTTGTCTCCTTCTACGTCTTTTATAGATTCTCCGTATGCAAAATATTTATTTTGAGGATTGGCATAAATATTATCTCCGCTTGTGATTCCTTGTCCGTAAATATATTTTTTAGATTGTCCATCGATGTGAATATAACAATCCTGTAGCTCTATTCCATTTTTGTAAAATCTTTCTCCAACATTTGAGCTTCCACCCCATTCTTGTGAAATTGATTGACCACTTTGTCCTCCGGTCCATTGTAGAGAATCAGCGGCTTTAGTAGCAGCGTAAAGGGCTGAGATATCATTTGAACCCGAAGTGCCATAATTGCTATTTTCTATTGGATGCCAAGACGCACTTACTCCATTTAAAGTTATTCCAGAATTATCATTACCCCATTCATACCCGACGCTCCCAAGTCTAATTATAGAAACTTGATCACCCATTTTATCATACATGTTATGGTTTTCATCAACTGAACTACTTTGAAGAAGATATACGTAATTTGGATTAGCATTAGGATAACCATTAATTACATTACCCGATATACCAGCTCCCATTCCAGCTCCATAAAGACCACCTAGTAATACATGCTGCTGGTTTAAAAATAAACCATTATTGATGTTATCTGTTCCATCTGGGGAGATTCCGGAAATATTATATTCAAATGTCATAATATCCGGAGTAGCATACGATATACCACCTCCATCTCCCCATGCTTGGCCGTGACATAAATACCATCCCGAATACATTCCATATCCTGCCCCAAAGTTAGATGAGAAATTATGTGCACCGTTATTATAACCTATATAAGAGGTAATAGAGTCGTTTAAGTAAAAGTTTTGATTAAATGTGTCAACGGGTATCTTTGTTATACTACCAATCGGCATTGAATTAAATACAATTCCTGGATTAATCCAGCTAACAGTTCCTTCCGTATCTGCAGAGATTAATACATTATTAGTATTAGCGAGTACATCATATTTTATATTACCTACTGTAAATTTTATTTCTTGACCATTACTTTCTACTTTTATTTTTTCTTCAAAGTTAGAAAGAGTTCCAATTGTTTGGATTACATTACTTCCAGAACTAGTATATGATTCTATGTTAGTAAATGTAGATCTGTGATTAATATTGTATTCTCCCCATGGTTGAGCTGGCGCTGGTGTTGATGCCGAAAATGCCGCAGCATTATCATCGGCTCCTATAAATAAAGTAGAATTTGTTGGTGGATCACCATTAGCCGGGTCTACATTCTGTTGTAACGATATTCTAAAAGATCTATATTCCCAGAAAGGATCCCATGTCGGAGATCCTGGAGGAGGTGTCATCGTTAATTTAATAGAATCAAGTTGAGATTCACTAGATTGTATTGCATATTGTCCGTTTGAAAATCTTGAATTAGTTATTACTGTTAATTGTGCCTTGGAAGATGGTGCGTTTGCAAAATTTTGATCATTATAATATGGACTTAAATACTCTTCAGTTGCACTATCTACATGTGCACTTGCACCTATAATTACAACAGGATTAACATTTGCAGATTGATAGAGAGTTTCGTCAGCCTTTGGATATAATATAGGATATTGCGTGCTAGCTCCATTAAGAAACCATCTTCCTCCAACTGGAGGGCCTTCTATTCCCTGTGGACCTTGTGGACCCTGCGATCCAATCTCACCGCTTTCTCCTTTATCGCCGTCTATTCCATTATCACCTTCTAGCCCTGTAGGACCAGCAGGCCCTCCATTTGCAAGAAGCTTAAAATTATAATTAATTTTATCTATTTTATGCTTTGACCACCATTCACTGCTGTTTGGATCTAGATCGCTTTTAAAAAGTTCTTTGATTCTTATATTCATTATTATGCAATTATTTTAGAATGGACCCTAAAGCTATAGTTATATCCAGGCTTTTTATTATATATTAATCTAAAATCTAAAGGCTTTTCTGAGAATCTACTTATTTCAAAATTAGTGAGAGGTATATGGCCATCTGACATAATATCTTCAACATGCATCACATTGTTTAATTTTGAATATTCTTTTTCGCCAGCTGTTTCAAACCCATAAACTAGAATTTCATCTAAAATAAATCTAGGAATAATATTTTCTTTTGCGTAAACGCTTACGTCATCTTCTATTGTTGTTTTATCTCCGTAGGAATTAACAGCGTTTACATATTTTCCATAATGTCCTACTATATTATCTTCTTTAAGCTCTTTAACAATCGACTCAACTATATAAAAATCCATATACACTTTATTACGATCTTCGAATATGTATACAGTATTTGTATTTTCTTTTTCGTCATATCTTATTACGTCTAAATCTCTTAAGCTAAATACCCTAGAAGTATTATATGACGTTATGTCGTATTGGTTTTTCACTTTCATAATAGTAGAAGCAAAGAAAGATCTCTCTTCAATCGGACTTAATGTTCCGTTTACTTTTATATTTTTACCTCCTTCATAAGATCTAGTATAATAGTCTTTAGCATATTTACTATTAAATAGATTTAAATTCTTTTTATCTATAGCTATTTCACCAATAAGGGGGTATAGTGGTTGCTTATCTGTTTCTTGACTTAGTTTTAAAACATCACTACCTTCTTCATTAACCTTGTGATAAAAGAAATTAGGTATAATTCCAAACATATTGTCTATTTTTAAATAAGATGCAAATACACAATTTACCTCTGATAAATTATTATATTTAGATTGTTCCCACTCAAATTCATACATTTCTTCAGGACTTCCAAATGACGGCAAAGAGTCTTCTAATTTTTTACTACGATATGGTGCTGTAAATTCTATTACACTTCTAAATAAAGGGTTATATTCTCCATTCATTCTTCTAAGATTTGTATAATATCCACCATCTTCCCTAGCAACTAGGTCATGGCCAATTTCGTTATTACTTAATTTAAATGCCTTAGGTTTATCATCATCTGTTTCAGCAGTAAGTATAGACGTCTTAATAAATTCTACACCATCCTGTATTTCTATTGTATATAGCCCGGTAGATTCAACACCTTCTTCTGAAATAGTGGTATATGTTATATTAGAATTACTATTTATTCTCTCTGCCATTCCAGGGGCAACTACATCTTTTAAAACATTTTCCCACCCAGATCTACCACCTCTGTCGTATGATAAAGCTATTGAGTTTGGAATATTACTAGCATCAGTTGGGCTAAGATTAAATGATAAGTAAACAGATCCGTCATCGTTGGTTACAACAGCACCTGGCGTTCCTGAAACAATAATGTTATTATCATCTACGACTGATACTACTTTTATTCCAAATTGTTGACTAGCAGAATATCCTGGAATATTAAATTTTAAATATGCATATTCTCCATCTATCTTAAATATATCTTCTGTGAATTTAGGTTGATTATTTCCGACAGACGCAATTGAAGCTGTTAGTAGCTTGGTGTCTTCTTCCCATGAAGAAGCGCCAGCTGAACCCTGACCTCCAAATTCTAAGAAACCTCTAACACTGGAATCAATAATTTCTCCAGTTTCAGCATCTTTAATATCTGTTAATGTGTATGAAAGATATCTATCAAATTCAGTAATTTCATTTTCAGGTATTGTTAAGTGTATTAGAAGTGTTATAGTTTTAAACTTATCATTTTTTATAAATTCAAAGTCAGCTCTGGATTCTGACACTACAGTTTCTTGTTCTTCTGTAGCTGCAGGTGTATCTGTATAACACAATACCGTTGAATATTTGTAATCATTTATTTCTGAAGATGCACTGAATGATATAGGTTGATTCAGAGAGAACTCTTTTCTTTCCTTATAAATATATCTAAGTCCTTTAAATACTGTAGAGGAGAAGCTCAAAGAGTCTCCTGATGTAAATGAAGTGTATAGTCTCTTAGTTATTGCATCTATCCAATCTCCATTTAGATCCGATGCTCCTGTGAAGTTTAAAAACGCAGAAAAATAATCATAGTCTACATCTTTCAATTTACTAGAGACATCACTATAAGACATTTTTTCATCGGTCGGATTAATATAATCTCTAAGATATGGTATTTTATTAGAATCTCTTAAATAGCTAGGAATATTCCATATTAAAAAATGTTCCATATTTAGCTTATCACTGTCCCTGTCATTTATTATAGAAATATCTGCAGAAAGATTATCAATTCCAAACGCTTCATTAGCATTTAGTATATATGGTAGATTTCTTGAATTCATAGCAGTACCTTCCTTTAATGCAAATTTACATATAGTCGGAACTACTCTTGAATTAATACTCGTTTCTTTTAAAGAGTTTTCATTTAATCTATCGTACTCACTGGTAATTTCAATTTCAGAGCTGTCTCCTTCAGACGAATCATCTTCTATTACGTTTGCTAATTTTTTAAATTGAAATAAATCTAGATTTTCATCTCCAGGAATAAATATAAATTCAGATGCGTTGTTAATATCTGACGATAGTATTGTATATTCGGAATTAGGTTCTCCTGATAATATTAATCTAGTACTTATATCAGAAATATATCCAGCTGTATTAGCAGGATAGGATTTAACGTTTAACACCTTAACATATTCTCCGTCTACTGCTGATTTTAAGAAATCTCCCTTCTTAATAAATTCAGCAGCATGTATTCCATATATTACTATGACCCATTCATTTGTGACGTACGTGCTAGAATACAGTGCGTTGTTAGGTGATATTATCTCTGTAGAACTTGCAGATGAAACTGAAAATGAACTTTCATCTTCCTTATAATTCTCACTTTCAAATTCTAAATGAGTCACGTCAGAGTTAATAGTGCTATAAAAATCAAAATCAAAATCTTTAAAGTCGTATGCTGAAAATTTACCGAAAGGTGTTTTATACGGATTATATGTAGAAAATACACTTCTTGAAAATTTTATAGGTTTTTCGAAAATAACTCTAAATTCTTCTGAATTTAAAGGATCTCTAATTATTTCTATGATTCTAGTAAATTTATCCTTTCTATCATATTTTACATAATCTCCAACGTTAATGTTACCAACGTCTCTTGAAGAAACGACTATTCCCTGGTCAATTGCACATCCACCTGACATAGTATAAATAGAATAATCTCCAATAGAAAGACCTCCTGAAACTACACCACCTTCATTGACAAATTCATTATATCTTTTGGAAAAATGAGAATCCGCCAATATACAATCGCCCATATCTAAAAACGTATAAGGATTCGAAGTATTGATACCGAATATGGTTGTGTATTTATTTCTACCCTGTGAATAATCATCAATTACGATAGAATTAAGATATGATTGAGCACTGTATGGTATGATTTCTCCGTTTCTTATTGCTCCTGCTAATGCAGATGCAATTTGAGAAGTATTTCCCTGACAAGAATATCTACCCTCAGAATATGTTCCAATTGGCATTGTTTCATCTGCTATGAATATGAAATCTCCTAAATTAAATCTTTCTATTGAAATTTCTAAAAGATCTCCTAAGAATATTTTATCATTATGAACCGGTGGTTGTGTTAGTAAAAATTTCATAAATCCATTAAAAGCCGTTTTGCTTACAAATGGTGTTTCTATGTCATTTTCTTTTTTAGAGGTAAACCTATCAGCATTTCCATTAAATGAAGTGGAAATAAATCTTTCACCGAACGATAAATTAGAACTTTCAAAAGAATTTTTTATGTGGTGATAATTATCTTCATTATCTTTAACCCAGCTTAATATTGGAAGATTGGATTCAGATTCATTAGGAATAATAGCTAAACTGTCAGATCCATCATCTATTAAATTTAAGACTCCAAACTTATTTACATTTTCAACTAAGACACTTCCTTCTTCATGCTCATCCGCATATATTCCAAAATATCTATAAATATTATAATCTGACGCTTCTTCATCATCAAAGAGAAATTCAATATTCATTACATTTGCTGAAATAATACCATTCCTTTCAAAGCTAGATGTAATAGTATTATTTGCTAATATCTCCGGAAGATCTTCTCTTATATAATCATCATCTATATAATCCATCTTATTAACAAAGCCTCCTATCATTGCGTCTATTCCCGAAAAATGAGTAGGTTCATCTATTTCAAAATTAAAAGAAAGGTGTGAACTTGGAAAAAGAGGATCTTCTATGTGGCTATTTAAATATGCTCCTAATTTAGAGTTATTGGTAAGATCAAATGATTTAATGATAGTAGCTTTTGAAAGCATTTCTTGAATCCTACTATTTTGACCATCGGCATCTTCTGTATAATTTTTAGAAAAATTAACATCTTCTATTCTGTATATTATAAATTTACTGGGAACCTTGTCTTCTAACCAAATAGGAGCAAACATCCTATATTGTTCATCATACGCCTTGGTATAATTAAAGGATGCTCCATAGTTATATAGATTTTCATATTGTGAAGAGAAATCCGCACTAACCGCTAAATCAGTATGCTCTCTACCTACCTGATATCTTTTATCTTTTGGTAATTTTCCATAGAAAAGAGCAACATCTCTATTATATTGACCGAAGTCAGATAATGGATATTTTTGAAATTCAACCTGTGAGAGAGTTCTACTAGCCTTAATGGAGCTTAGGTAAATATCTCCTAAGGAATCTGCAACTAACTTAATATTAGAAGTTAATTTTGGATTAGTTCTTAGTAAAGCAAATGATTTGTTTTTAACCAAACTATTCTTTGCCGCTGTGTTAATAATTTTCGCCATTTATGAATAGACTCTATTTTTGTTAGAGTATATATCTTGCTTTGTTACAGCAGAATATTACCTGTATGGGCGAGCGTCAAAGTCGTATAATCTAGAGGATGAAAAATCTGTATATCCGCTACTAGAGTTAAAGAATTTTCTTCTGTTCCACCACCATCCACCAGAACTTCCAGTTCCGCTACTTCTATAACTTTGTAGCATTACTTTATTGATACTATTTTTATTAGTACCAACTGCTCTGTATTTGGCATATACTTCGATATCAAACTTAAATTCAGATTTATACGTGTCTAAGATGTCTAGCCCTATTTTTTTAGAATAAGTTAAATTAGCAAAAGAATTTCCATATATACCACCTATTCTACCTTTACCACTTTCATCTTCTCCAAAATAATCTGTCATCCTATATTGAAATACCATATCTACTGAAACAGCATTCTGACTTCCACCTTCTATTAATTTCTTACCATATTTGTTAGGTCCATCTACTGATAAGCTAGTTTGATTTATAGGTGAAAGATATAAAAAAGATCCACATGAAAGACCACCTAATAAATATTGATCATCTTCTGTAAAGGAATTCTTAACAGATTTTCTAGGAATAACAGTACCTGATTCATCAATAGGTCCAGATTCTGATCCATCTCTAAATGTAATAGCTAGGGGCTGATATGGTGTTTGTATTTTTCCGTTTTTATCATTAGCCCTTTTAACTGCATACTTAGGCATTGAAACTATTCCAGTTGTTACCATTTCAAACGCATTTAATCTATTGTCAGGGTCGGTTCCTCCGTCAGCAGCATCTTTGATGAGTGGATGAAATTTAGATAAAAATAAACCTTTATCATATTCACTAGAACCCAATGTAGTTATTGGAATTAAATCTATTTCTGAATTATTAGTAGAGCTTTCTACATTACCTCCACCATAAGTTCCATTCCATATAAAATCTGATACGTTTGATGATGGGGCAGCAGTTAATCTACATGTCATAGCAGTAGAATCAACTAGACTAAAATCTCGCAAATGTGTTCTATTGGTAATAGCACCTGGGATAAATAGTGTATTACCACCATTATTATTTCTTATTGGATAACTTAAACCATATTCTGCGGTAGTAACTCCGTTTGTTACTGAGTAAGAAGAACCTGTATCTGCATCTGTTGTAAGATATAAATTATCATTGTTAGATATATTTTTAAATCTAGAATATATGAATTGGCCATTTAGCTGTGAAGATTGTTCTGGTGCCATAGCAAAATAATTATAAGAATTACCATCTCCAGTTAAGTTTTGATAAACTAAAGGAACTTGATCATATTTACCTTCTGTCATATAATATGTATCATTAGATATCATATTATCGGGTGCAGCGTCAGAAGCAGTTTTAATATTACCTGTTTCTAGATCTATTATACCCAATCCATATTCCTGTTCACTTGTTGAAACATACGCAGGTTGTTTAAGATCTCCAACAATTCTTGCACATAGTTCTAAATCAGATGCCTTAGTGTTGTGTAATTCAACTGTAAAGTTTTTAGTAACAACATATCCTTTGCTAATTCCTGTAGGTGCATTGTCTACATAATATCCTGCAAATATTTTTGCAGTTGTGTTGTTTTTAACCATAGTGGTAACACCTTCTTCGTCTACAATTTTAATTTGTAGTTCTCCAACGGTACCTTCTACCTTAGATTGTAATCTTTCTAATTGATTTTGTAATTCTAATAGTTTTTCATAAACACTAATAGGGTTCTGCTCTCCAGTTAAAAATCCTGATGCAAGACTTTCAGCGCCATGGGCATAATATGTATCACCTGCCGTAAACCCAGTGTCAAGGTGTGTAAATAAGTTCTGAGATTCTAAATCGTCATTTATTTCAACTTTAACATTATCTAAATCGTTTTGATTTATAAGTGAATTAGCTCCGTCAGTCGATATTACTCCTTCAGGGAATGGAATACTTATAATTTCAGACCATTCTGATTCTACTGGAGTCGTAGGGAAACCTGCTTCAGAAACAGATTTTACCATCATTTCGATAACTTCACCTTGTCTTATTGGTAGATCTATAGAATTAAAGTTAATAGCCTGAGCATCTTCCTCAGATTCTATAATCCATCTATAGCCACCGTCTGCTTGCTTTTCTCTTTTTCTAACAGGACCTTTAACTTCTACCCAGTTTGAAAATGCAGCAGTTTTTTTATTAAATTTAATTTGTTCAATCACGGAAGTTTTTCCAGTAGCAGATGCGTATCTGTATCTTGCGATAAACTGAACTACTTCTTGTGAAACTTCATCTCCAACTTTTTTAGCATCTGGAATTGACCAAAAACCTCTAACTCTATATTTAGGAGAAGCTTTAGGTAATTCATTAGATTCGGCAATGGCTTTAATCTCACTAACACTAGAAGAAAATACCTTTGTCTCGGCCGCCTTTTCTCTAATTAAAGAAGATAATTCATTCTTCTCTCTATTTCTTTCAATTTTAGATGAGAATTTTTTAGTAGCAATTAACTTTCTTTTTTTCTTAATAGTAGAATCAAGTTTTTTAACAGCTTCTTTTGCAGCAACCTTATCTGATTTAATCTGCTTAACCTTCTGAACACTAGCGTTTTCAGTAAGGTGTTTATTTATCTGAGTAACCCTGAAGTTATCAGATTCGATGATAGGTGCATCTGGAATTAGACCTTCCGATGCAGGTGGAATATAATCGACCTTAAGCGCTTTAATAAATTGCCCAAAGTCAGCAACCTCTTCTTTATAATATTTAGCGAGAGTTGTTATTACACCTTCTTCGGATTGAATAGTTAATTCATTAGAAAAGAATGCGATTCCTGGTGAAAAATCAGTTGAAGGAATTTTAGAAATAGGATCAATTGGCTTAACAAAAACAACTTGTCTTTCATTAAATCCAACCTTTATTTCAATATCAACAGATAAATCAATGTCTTTATAAATTCTTAAAGAATCTGCTCCTATCTTTACAGGAAGATATCCTTCTAGTAATTCTAAACCTACTTGAGATGTTGAAGCATCAATGGAGGTTATTTTGTATCTTGTGTTATATTCTTTGTTATTTACTACTAATGAATCACCTATCTTTAAAGATTCAGTGTCTTTCATTCTTTTATTAGCATCAGAATATGTTAACTTATTTAAAGTATATACTTTGATCGTTTTAGTTTGACTAACGTTATCTACTATAACAGTTTTTTGAACATTTTCAACCTTTAATACATCTAGGCCTCCAGTATATTGAATTGACCTAATTGGCATATCAACTGTCTCTGCGTCGATTCTATATTTTAAACCAGCTTCTTCAATTTTAGAAATAAAACTTTCGTAATTAAGATCATTTTGACCTTTATAAATTTCATCAAAAGATTCAGTCGATGCAATATCTTCATGATCAAAAATAAATCTTTCAGTGTATACTCTTTCAGTGTCTACTGGAATCTGTCCTTTAACGTCTAAACTTATTGTTAATAAGGGGTTTAAGAAATCTTCAAAGAAATCGTTTAATTTAGTACTAAATTCTTTAGGGGTTGCAAGAGATGTTACGGGTAAAGAAGGTCCTTTTAATTTAGAAGTATGTATTTTTCTATAAGATCCATCTTTAAGTTTAACGTTCGCACTTGAAGTGTCTAGTCCACTAATTGCAGTTAAATTCTTATCAATTCTTTCAATCTCTCTTTTCAAAAATCCAAATGCTGGAATTTGAATCGCTGTCATTTTTCCTGTGCGATTATCGAATAGGTCAATGGTAACTGTTTCTTTATCTGTAGAAATAGCCTCATTGATACGCTCAAAAGTTTCTAGTGAATTAGTGTTTAATTCTAGAAACTGTTCGAGTAAATGTGATATAGAATTACTAGCGCTCATATTATCTTAAAATATCGTATTCAAACGTTTTGTTTATTGAATCAATACAAACAATTTCTATATAAGGAGTAGCACTAAGTAAAGAAGAGGCTGGAATAGTAATTTTCTGAGACCATCCATTTTCTTTATCTGTCCACATCGTTATATTATTAGATTGTAAGTTTTTGATTTTATTTTTAAAAGTTACTCTAACAACTTGGCCTGTTTTCCATTGTGTTACAGTATCATCTAGGTATATATTTAGATTAGAATCGAAGCTTTCGTCAAAGGCCGTATAGATTCTAACTAAGTTATCGAATTCTTTAACTCTTTGCCAAACCGCCTTTGTCGCAGATTCTGAAGGTAAGAAAGGACCATCTGAGTTTAAAACTCTTTCGTTAATACCTGATATAGTATCGTATACATAAGCAGGGCTTAATGAATATCCGTAATTAACACATGAAATCTTAAGTTTACCCGTACTTGATTGTTTGTCAATAGAGATCCCTTTATTACCTGATTCTATTACGTCTGTATTATATTGTAACTCTGCAGGTATTTCACCAGATATCACCTGATTTAATCTAGAGTTGGTGTTTGTTATTAAATCTAAAAGACTTCTTTCATCTTGAAAATTAATAGTTGCATTTTCAACGTCCTGTTCTATATTGTCTAGTCTTTTAGATATTCCTTGTAAATTTTGAGAACTTATAAAGAAACTTTCTAACATTTCAACTTTCTTAGAAATATCATTATATCTTGTGTTAGCATCTCTTAATAATTGAACTGCATTCTCTAAAGCACTTGTAGTGTCTAAGAAAATATCCATTGAGAATGTAGAATAATCATTAACATTCTTTTCTACTCCTACATTATCTAAGGCTGAATTAAATTTAAGATTTAATTTAAGTGCAAATGCATTACCATTAAGACCAGTAATTTCATTGGGCTTATACTTGGTTAATTCCGGAATATACCATCCATCATTTGAAGTATCTTCTTTCCAGTTATCTAATAATATTATACCGTATAGGTTTGTTGCTTTATTTCCAATGTTAGACTTTGAATATATGTCGTAATACACTAGGATAGCATTAAATCTAAAATCTCCACCTCTTTTAGAATAATCTAATATTGAATCTAATTTAGGATCATTTATTATTTTAGAATATGCGCTTGAATTAAAATCAATTCCAAATGTAGGAATATCGTTTTCATCAGTGTTGTATGTTCCGTCATCCTGATCAGCATAAGATTCTACATTTAAAAAAGGATCTGGGTGAGTATCATCACTTGTTCTTCCTTCAATTTCAGCACCTGGTACAAACTTAATATTATTAGTATTAAATTTAGAAGTTTCTAATAAAACTTCAGGAGTATATCCGACAGAGGAAGGAACGTTAATAAATATTTCGTTATATTGTTGTCCTTTATAGTTCTTGTCGTTAGTTACATCAATATTTCCAATGTATTTTATAACTTGACTATATTCAGAACCGGATTGTGTAGAGTCATCCAGCTCTATCATTCTAGAAAATCCTGTTGAAACTTCCTGTGAAGTTGCAGTTCTTACTCTTATTGCGTTGATGTGATATAAGTATTTAAAGAATATTTTTTCTGCATCACTTTGAAATAAAACATCATCAAAATCGTCGTTAACCTCAGGGTTAAGAAGCATATTCTCTAAATTAAGGGCATAACTTTGAAAAGTTTGTGCAAAATGAACATTACCATTTCCATCATGTAACGAATCATTATAAGAACTAGCATTAGAACCGCCACCTCCTTCAAATAGTCTAGAATATTCGATGTAGTTAGGTCCAGAATACTCAGGGTTATTCGGATCACTTTGAATAGAATCAGCATATACTGGCAAGTCTAGCAATGCAAATTTAGAAAATTCAAAATTAATATCCGGATTATAATATGCACGTGTAAGATCTCTCGCTGAATTAGCAAAAGCATACATCGTACCTCCCTGTTCCTGTGGAATCCTTATTAGTGGTGTAGCCATCTAATTAATTGTTTATTTTTAATTAAGATATTGTAGCTGCGTGTGAGCTAACAATATACCATTTTCCTCCGTTAGAAGATTCTCCTATTAAATTAATACATCCATTCTGACCTACTGAAATAGTAGATGTTGAATCGTATCCGTGAATCGCTCCATTTGAAGCATCTATTGTAAATGCTAATTTAGCGATAATGCTTAATGTTTGTCCAGCAGTAGATGTTCCTAATATTACTGATGCTGATAGTGAATTTAATTCATAAGCTCCTAATGCAGGTGTTCCAGTTGGAAAGTTAATAGTATCTGCTATTGAAATCTGTTGTCCTTTTTCAAAAATAACATTTTCTTTAAAAGTAGCTTCAACGCCAGATGTCAGTGTTGATCCATCAACTGTAAATGTAGCTAAGGTTCCATTGTTTATGTTCAATGATCCAGCGCCAACAGAACTTGTTAAAAGTAACGTGGAGTTTGTCGTGTCTAAGACGTTTGCAATTAATCCTAATTCTTCATTAACGTTATCAAAATTGTTATTGATAGTAAGTCTTGAAGAAGAAAGACTATGTGTCCCTAAAATTGTTGTAATACTTGCCATTTTATTTAATTGTTAAGATGTTTTTTCTTGTTATGTTTTTATTTCCATTCAAATCAGTTAATTCCAGCTCCAAACTGTACTCTCCTTTCGTATCGAATAAGTATGTCAGCCACTGATTATCATAATATATATCTTCTTTTTTTACACTATTATTTATCAATCTCCATTTCTGTTCTATAACACCCGGCATTTTAGTTAAATCATAAGAAAACGTCATGTGATTTAGTAAACTAATAGTGTCATGATCGTCTATTATATAGGTATCATTAAAGTTAGGATTGTATGCTTGATATTTAACAAAGCTGCTAGGATCTATTATGCCTGTCGTTGTTGTTGCGTTATGAAAATCATAACTTTGATTAGGTTGTTTTGATACAACTAACATATATGTACATTCATCAACTCCGTCAATTCCTGTTGAAACATTCCCATCAGAATCAAAATAAATTGGATTCCAATTAAATTTAGAGAAAATAGGATATTGATTAGGATTTAAATTGTTAAGCTCTTGCTGTAAATTATTCCAAGCGGATAAATCTTGAGCATTTGTTGGGTATGTTGAAGTAGGTGTGTAAGATTCTACTATTTCTAATCCAGTGAATGTATCTAATTGTGAAACCGATATAGTTCCATTTATGTCTCCATTTAACTCTAACTTAAATGAAGAATTTAAATCTGCACCTATTCTTGTTTGATTCCATGAAGTAGTAGGTCCGTCGTTCCATGTTTGCTTTCTTAGAGCCTTCCATTGATATGCTCCTGTTGTTTCTGCAAACCCCGTTGGGACAGAAGGATCGGCATACCTTCTACTTATAGAAAATTCTTTTCCTAATGTTTCATCATTAAGATAATTTGCTCTATCGAGTGTTAAATAATATGTAGCAATACTTTCTCCAATAGTGTTTAAATTTTCTCTACCCCATTCCCATGAAGACCCAGCTTCATCCCATTGATATTTATAGTTAGCCCAATCTAATTCTTCTGTAAGTTTCTGATAAAGTCCATATATCTGGATGTTCTTAGATTTAACCACTATCTTTTCATTGTGGCTCACACTTCTTATATTATATAAATCCCAAAAAGCAACATCAATCGAATACTCACCTATATATGGAAGTATTATTGGCAATGTATACCAATCGTTAATGGATCCTCTAATAGTTTTAGAGTAACCTCTAGGGCCTCTAATTATCCATTCAATTTCATATACACTTCTTTTCCACCAGTCATCCCATGTTAAATAAGGATCCTGTAGAGTAGTGTATTGTGGTTGTCCAGGTGGAGAATGTAAAACATTAGCATCATCATCGGTATCGTTTGCATCAATGAACGTAAACTCAGCATCATCCCATGTATCTTTAAGTGAAGTTCCTGTTAAAATTATAGGAGCACCTATTGGAATATTTTCAATAGTATTATATGTGCTCATATCCTCATCATGCCATTCCGTATAGAAAGATCTAATAGAATCTTCTAATTCATTTCTTTCTGTTTTATTAAAAACTTCTATCTTTTGATTACGGCCTTCTAGTCTGTAGTCTACCTTCCTAAGATCTTCTATATAAATTGATTTAATTTCAGGAAAGACTTCATAGTGTACGTCTTGCCCTGCAAACTGAGCATGTATTTGGTGTTGATTATTCCAAACTCTCTGATTTACTCCGTCAAAGTAATCACCTTCTGCCGTAATATCTACGATCTTTGCGTTAAGCGGTAGGTACTCTTTTTGTAGTTTACGCTTTAAAGCATATAACTTTATTAAAATTTCGTCAGGTGAAAAATCTGTAATTTCCTCTACTTCGGGTAAATCAAATTCATTTAGTCTTCCAGTGGGAACATTTAATCTATATGCTAGTGAAAATCTAGAAGTTTTCTTTTGATTAGAATTAGGAAGGTTCTTATTTTTACTCTTCTTTGCTAAAAAACCTACTTCAGTTTGATTAGCAACGGGAACCACCATCATTTTTCCAAATCCTTCAGATTGTTCATTTATGTTTAGCCAGTATTCTCTAAGACTTACATTGTTATATCCAAAGAAATCAATAACACCTAACAGTGCTTTATACGTTCCTATGAAAGGCTTAATAGTAGAAGCCTGCAATAAAAGTTCTTTTCTTTTTCTATTTAATAGTTTATAATCTACACCAAGATCTTTAATATCAGAATCTTTAAATATCAAATAATCCATTTCGGTAAGATTAAGAGCCATGTTAGTTAAAAGGCTTTTTAGTCTTTCATCTTCAGCAACAATTTCACCATACACTTTAATCTCAGCAACCTTTACTTCATTGCCGTCTTCAGTTGCATATACTTCTAATTTTCTAATATGAAATCCTTCTTGATCTGAGCTCATTGCAATATTAGCAATACATGCTTGAGGACTTAATGCTGCTGCATTTAGAGGAACTATTTTAAAACCGTCTGGATCAATTGATGTATAATAGCTATTGTCTCTCATTTCACTAATTTGAAAAGAATCTATATTTACATCATAATCCCCATTATTCATTTTACCACTATATAAAAATATATCTGTACTTTCACCATAGTCTTCTGTGAATTTAAACTTAAGCGTATTTTTATTTGCGTCTACTGATATTGGATGTACAAACCTTTGATTATCTAATTCATCCTTTACTTCTTCCAGTACATATAAATTTAAAGTTTCATATAAGCCTGTAGATATCTCAGGTAAAAATGCATTACCTGTAGAATATCCTAAATCAGAATTATATTCTAGATTTAATTCGTTAGAATTATTATCAAAAAATCTTAGATTTTGGTATGACATTGTTATCTAATTTTTTTATCGTTCTTTTTAATAGTGTAAGATTTATAACTCTTTAAATAATTCACAGAGTCTACCCAATCAGCCAACACCTCTTGAATAAACTTTATAAAATCATTCATTTGGTTATTTCTCCATATATGACCAGATATAGAATTCTTTAAAATGTTTTTTCTATAATCATTTCCAAGATTTTTTCTATCGTCAAATACACTTTCCCTAATAGAGTATAGCCTTTCTCTCCTGCTTTTAAAAAGATTTTTAAAAATACTCATTATATAGCTTTTCTATTTTTAGCTTGAACTTTAGCGAATATGCTATTTTTCACAGCTGGTTCATCAAAGTAAATTGAAAGAGCTGCTTTTTCTCCAGTCTTTACTGAATCATCCACTATGTTTCCATTTTGATCTAACCATCCACCTCTAAACAATGCAACTTCTTCTTTTTCTAAAATTATATCTCCAAAAGAATCTAAATTAATTACATTCTCAGGAAGAGCAGCGCCTTCTTCAAAATTAACCTGTGAGGTAGTTACGTTTCTTTTAAAGAAAACCATTTTTTGTTTTCCGTTGCCTATATCCTCTAATAGTGGAGTAGAAGGAGTTACGGTTACTGTTTTAGAAATATAATATCCTAATCTTCTAGCTGTTTCTTCTTTTTCAGAAGTGAATTTAACGTTAACGGAATCAATACCTTCAATACCTTCAATAATTGCTACTATATCTGATTTTGGAAGACGATCTCTTCTTGTAATATTAATTAAGTATTCAGCGACCTTAGATCTAATTTCAGACGATAGGTTATTTTTATGATATCCTTCAAAATATCTAACCTTAATATCCATTCTAAAGTATTGTGGTAAAGGATCTACTATTTTAACTTCAGTCGTTACCATCTGTCTTCCTGATTTTTCTAATAATCCCATAATTCCTTCTTTTTCTATTTCAGTAAAAAAGAATTCAGAAGTATCTAAGCTAAAATAATCTTTATTGTTTTGTAATTTTTTAAGAGTATTAGGCAGCATGAACAGATAGATAACATTATCATCGTCTAAATATCCATCATCTGTAGTATTATATGCATCTAAATATGAAAACAAGCCATATCTTGAAAGAAAGTGTTCATAGTTATCTGGGGTTGCTAGTACAAATGAATGTGACTGTAATGGGGCAATTAATTTTGTTAATGCAATATCTTCTGGATTTGCTCCCATTTTAGGAGCGACTGTAAACGAAAATTCTAATAATTCGTTTAAGTCATGTGTGTTTCCTAAAGAATCTGTTCCTTCAGTTTCAAACTTAAATGTCAAATCAGCTCTACCATTTAAATTACCCATAGCACCAGAAATCTTTAAATATTCTACTTTAATCGAAGCTCCCTTTTCAGGTATTTCTCCAAATGAACCATTACCAAAATAAAGATCTAATCCACCTGTTATACCTGTTTTCACAATGTAACCCTGTGTTCCTTTCTTCATATCATACAGTGAATCATATTTTGACCACAAATTAGAATTAACGGTTACTCTAATTTGATCATGATCAACCATTCCTTTTGTTATTACGTTAAATGACTGAAGTGACTCCCCTGTTGAAGTTAATGTTTGATCTTCATATTCTCCTTGAATTACGGGAACATATATAAAATTAGAATTAGATTTGTCTAATCTAAATTGATCATTATTGGTTCTTAGGGTATACACTAGACCATTATCATTTGATTTTATAATAGCATTAGCGGGAATGTTTAAAGCATCTCCTGCAATATCATCTAATCCCTGTACACCTAATCTCAGCTTTAATTCACCAGAAGCGGCAGCTCCTCTAAATGAATCATGTCCTGCTAATCTTGAAAGTCCATATATTGATACCGGGTTTTGAGCTGTTAGTATATTTTGCTCAACCGTTGAATCTTCTATATAAAAGAAGATTAATTTTCCTATTTCTGAAATAACATCTAGTAATTGTGAAAAGGGAGAAGCGGTTGTAAATGCAGTTCCTACTGCACCATATACCCTACTAACATAAGATCTCACATCTGAGATCATTTCTCCAGTTTTAATTCTAGACGTTGATAAAAAGTTATTATCTGCCATTTTACTTTTTTGTTTTATTATACGTAAACACCTACCTGATATTTGTTGTCTACTCTTATATCTATAAAGACCGCATGTCTATCAACTTCTTTAGTAAAGTCAACATCAACAGTCACGTTAAATTTCTGTGCAAGTGGACAGAATTGAAAAATCTGCTCTGCTACCACTTTTTTTAATAAATAGTCATTATAACTTAATGAATACACATAGTCTTCTAAATTAGCTCCAAATTCTGGATTACCTAGAACATCTCCCTTTCTTGTAAAAAGAACGGTTTCAATCTGAGTTAACAGCCTTGAAAGTTCTGAATAGTTTTCCATCTCTGTTGGATCAAACCCAGGATCTCCTTGTGCTTTTATATAAAATTCCATTTAACTATATATTCTATTAAGAATGCATCATCCAATCGGTGCCTTCATCTGATTTAATTTCTTCAATAACAGCTTCTAGTTCTCCTTCTCCTAATCCCTGTATTGCATCTGCATTTACCTCTATATTTCCTGGCAATGCAAATCCAAAAATACTTAACTTTTGGCCAAGTGATATTTTAATTTTCGCAGCACAGTATCTAAAGAATGCTTCATCTTCAAATAATGCACACTCTGGAATTGTTTCATATACTTCTAATATAATATCTCTGTTAGGGGTTTCTCCAGTAAATTTAATCTCATGTGTTAGTTGGTTATAGTGATAGCCAATGGGGTTTTCTAGAATTTGTCTAGCCATATCAAAGAAACTTTCATTAACCACGTAATATTGAAGGTTCTCTGCTGCATCTACTACACCATCTCCACCGAACATTCCAGTATACATCATTCTTTCGATAGCAAAATCACCTTGTGAAAATCTAATATCTGTTCCACCTGCATACTTTGATCCAGTTTCAAAACATCCATATACTGAATAAACTTCTCCACCACCTGTAACTGGATCCATCTTTGGAAGAGTAAAGCATCTTCTAGATTTAAAAAGATTAGACTCAAAAAGTTCTTTAGGCAAAACCATAAAGTTTTCTTTCATTGAATACTCGTAATTTTTATAGAACCATTTCTTTGCTCTCTTGACAATATTCTCTACTTCTGATTTTGGAAGATTCATAGGAATCATACAAGACCCTGTTACTTCTGATGCCAACTCATTTACAAAGTCGTTAAAGCATTTATTATCATCCCATGTAGGTTTATCTAAGTGGCTATTATTACCTATTATATTATCACTCATTTTGTTTTAGTTATTTTTAAACTTCCGTATAAAGTATTTTTTCAGTGTTGTCAAACTTCGCAGTTCTTTTATCATATTTACCGTCTCTAAATATACCACCTTGCATTGATCCTTTCATTATTCCATTTCCATATACGTAACAGTCTTTTAATATACACGACTGATGAACGTATGAACTTTCTAATTTAGACGAATTAACCTGTGTAGATTGATAAAAATTACAGGAATGTATATCGGATCCATTTACGTCACATCCGAAGAAATCACAATTTGTAAATTCTCCTCTCAAAGAACATCTTACAAATTCATATCCTTCTAATTCTACACAATATGATAAGCTACCACCTTCTACTTGAATAGTTCCGTTGTCAGCATCATAGTTAATATGTCCTTTTGTTAATTCACCATGTGTAAATAATCTAAGAACTCTTTCTCTAATATTAGGCCAGTGTAAATCTATTATCTTTTCATTGTCATTTAAATCGACCGTTAATTTAACATCTTTATTCCATCCCACATTGATAGATTTCCAATCTTTTCTAGCCTTTATAATTCTTTCATTCTTAGCAAGAATTTTTCTAAGCTCTATTGAATTAAGATTGTTAAATTGAACATTACTCGTGCTATTCCATAGCTGAGTTATAAAAAGATCTAGCATTTGTAGAATCTTAGAAGTTTTCTTTTCCCAATCTTCTCCGCCAAGATATCTAAATTCTAAATAATTCTTATGTCTTTTTTCAAAGTTAATTCCGTAATATTTAGAATCAGGATATATGAAATTGCTAGGAGTAATATTTAATCCATCGTAGAAATAAGTATCTGACTTAGGTAAAACGAATTTAATTGATTTTGCGTATGCAGAATCCTTTCTTTCAGGAAAAAACTTAAAGACTTGACTTTCTTTAAAATCTAAAATAAATTTAAGAACATTCATCTTAGATATTCTGTGTTTATTTTCTATTTTATCTGTATCGAAAGAAAGGTTTAAGTGAATAGAACTTCTATCATTCGTATATCCATTTTCTTCTATCCATTTACATACTTTAATAATCATCATCCTTGCAGCATAATACGGCTGTGCGCCTGTTACGAGTTCCATTAGTTTTTCACCACCTGACATATCAGGTTCAATTTTAAACTCATCTCTTGTAACTTCAAAATCACTATGCGCCTTTGCTTCTACTCTAATCTTTTTACCTAAAAGACCCGCTAAATCTTTAGCAGTCGTATCGATATCCTTATTAGAATAAAATTCAAATTCAACACCTACCAGTGCATTCTTTAATATGTCTGAATTATTAATATTATTCATTTACGTAATTATATAACTTAAGTTGGTTTATATATCTCTGTTAGATACACTATAACGTGAAAAAGCCCGAGTGATCGGGCTCTTTCAACTAAATTATAGATTTGATTATAGTTTTAGGAATACTTTTCTAGTGTCTTCTTCAACTCTGATCACTTGAACAGTAATATCTCCACCTTTCGATATGTCTTTAATATCTATGTTCTCAGGGAATTCAGATACATGTAAGAGTCCTACGACACCTTCTTCTATTTCTACAAATAAACCATAGTCTTTAGTAGATTTTACCTTTCCTACCACTTCAGTTTTCTTAGTATATCTTGAAGAAATACCTTCCCATGGATCTACTTTCTTTTCAGCAGGAGAACCTTGAACAAGTGTAATTTTTCTTTCATTAATAACTTCTTTAACATAGAATTTAATCTCTGTTCCTGGCTCTAAAGATCTATCTCTATGTGCCTTTGAAGTTTCAGTATCTAAGTCGTTAACGTGAATCATACCAGTTAAACATCCTTCAAACTCAACGAATACACCGTATTTTGCAGAACCAGTAACGTGACCTGTTCTTTCAACTGTAATATCTTCTTGTATTGCTTTGAGTGTATTAGGAATAAGAGCTCTTAAATATGCTCTATGTGAAACTACCACAGTTCCTTTTTCTTCCGAATAACTTACAGGTACTACATACATTTCCGTGTCGATGATTGATTCAAAGTCATGCAATTTATTTACACCAGCTAAAGAACCTGGCATAAAGCAATCAATTCCTTGAACTTGAACAATATATCCTCCACCTGGAATCATTTTAGAAACAATACCACTGTATGCTGTATTTCCATCGTCAATAGATGCTACGATTTCTTTAATAACCTTAGTCTTAAGACCTTCAGTCACAGAACCTATCATATATTTCTTGACATTCATTGAAGTATCGGCGATCAATTGAACATCGACTTCAACTCCTTGTTTTAGAAGTTCTCTTACTTCTGTAGTTTCTCTTGATAAATCTACATAGATTAATTCTCTATATCCTACATCAATTGATGCCCATTCGGAATCAACCGCATACACCTTTCCAGTATAGCTAGCTCCTAATTGTAAAGAATATAAAGTATTTGAAGTTAGTGAATGACCTTCCATTAGGTCAAATAGTTCTTGGGCGTATGATTCTCTGCTATATACCTTTACACCTTTAGGTGTTTTAATATGTGGATTGGGTTTCCTAAGCTTAGTTACACATGTTGCCTCATATTGGTCCCACATGAATTCTCCGTTTTCATCCATATAATTTGTATCTGGACCGGGAGTTGGTTTTTCCGGGGTTGCGGCGTTTAATGAAGTTTCTACTTTAACTTCTGTTTCTTGGTTAGCTTCTGTAAGCTGTGTAGTTGTCGAGAGTCTTGGTCTCTTTTGTTTTTGAGTTGTCTTTGTTGACATTTACTTTGTTTTTAAAAGGGTTAATGTATGTTTTACTAGTTATATATCAAATTACGGTGGCGTCAAATCCTATCATAGGAATATAAGGAACTAAAGGAACCGCTATTCCGCCCATATAAATAAATTTCATTTGGCTAAGATGTGTAAAATAAGAATATGCTAATGCACTTGCAACGTCCTCGGCTGCATCATGTACGTTATCAGAATCCTTTCCTGAATTAAGAGCTCTTCTTAAATTATCTGCTAATTTCTTTTGATTTCCATAACTGACACCTATATATTTTCCCATAAGAACAGGTATTGATGTACATGGCGGTGTCGGGTCACCAGTTGCAAACGGCTGTATTGTTGCATCTTTCCAGTATTTAAGAGTTGCCTTTGCGAGTTCTTTATATGGATCATCTTTACTTCCACCTTCTGCTAACATTGCAGCTTCAATTCCCATTTCTACTATTAAAGTATTTCTAATTTGTTTAGCTAAAGTTCCCGTTTTAGACATATCTATATTTACAATAGAATCCTGGCCTTCGTCACTTGTACCTAATGGACATCCTTGCCATTTTTTTCTTAGCTCAGTATCTACATATTCTGATTTAAGCCTTGAATGCTTTTGTCCATAATCATCAGTTCCGTTCCATGAAAATTCAGAAACAAATGACTGTGTTAGTACAGGCGGCATTTTCTGATTCTCTTCATACGGTTCTTGTATCTTTAGGTTGTTTAATTTAAAATGATATCTGACCTTTATTTTTTCTGAAGGTTCCATTTCTTCATAGCCCTCGGGTAGTGTTGTGTCGAATGGCCAAGGATATGTCATTTCATTTACTTTATCCATTTCTACGGCCACCTCATTCGCCTTTTCAACTGTGCGGTATGCCTTATTTCCGGAACTATTAATATATTCTGTCGAGGCCGGATGTGATAATAATATTGACTCCCTTATATATTGTACAACTAGTTCATGAAACCTTTGTTTATTTCCGGTGCCAGATCCTGCAAATGAGCTCCAGTTCCAATCTAATCCCTTCAGTGTAGCGATAGCGTTATCCCTATTTCGTGTTCTGTCGTTTATAATAGCAGTACTTGTAGTGAAATGTGTATTCTTTTCTAGACGCTCTAGCCATTTCCAAAAATCTAGTCTTTTTTCTCCATCTGAGATATCTTCAAAGGTCATTAACAATCTTGTTGCAGTTATTCGAGCTAATTCATCAGCTGATTCCTTACCATCTAAGCGGTGGAATTCAAAATATCTATATCTATATAGGTTTTCTGCTTCGTCATCCTTAAACTCTTCTAAATACTTGTCAAGCTCTTCCGTTGGCTCATATTGTATACCTTCTCCTATTTCACCTTCTAGTTTGTTATATTCTGGATCATTGTCCTTCCCTGCAATCGTTAATCTAGTCGCAGCACCTTCAGCTGTCGCTAAGAATGCTATTAAATTATCTTTTTCATTTATAAGGGGTTCTTCGTTATCCGGGGTTACCATCACCGGTTCACCTTTTTCCCAAAGATCATGAAACCACTGTTCGTAGCTTGCTATAAATGCAGATTCACCCGGTGAGCCTTCATGATTAGCCATTCCCGGAATACACTGTGCATTGCCCTGAACTGCTGCTAAATATGCCTTCGCTAATTTTTTTCCAAAATCTTTCGCGTCTAGTGGTTGCTCTTCTGGTTTTTCTAGAATATCTGATACTTCATCTATGAATGTTGACCATTGTGCTGGCATAATTATTTATTTTCTTGTTGATATGACTTGTGATCTCCTTCGGCAAATGGAACTTGTAAAGTTCCGGAAGGACCAACACCCGTCGGATGAATATGTGCTTTATAGTCTGTAATAAAATTCCTTAGGAATGTCTCTAAGTCTAATCCTCTTACGGCTGGCTGATTAGTGTCTTCACCGGGTTCTCCAGTATTACTTAAAAATATGTTACCTGCATCTAAAAATATTCTAGCTTCTGTAGAAATTTTAATATCTCCGGCTTCGTCTATTTGCATTAATGGTCTTTCTTTCGCACCGCTTCCTCTTGTAATTATAAGACCATCTTCTTCTGAGTGATAAATTCTTACGTTTCTTTCAGCATCATATACTAAACTTATTACATTTTCAGCATTCCCAGCTCCTTCTAATATATCTGTTTTAAGATCAAGGTTCTGCTCTATATGAAACCAATATTCAGGATGATATAAATTTCCATTATCAAATCTAGCTGAAACTATATCTCCTATTCTAGGAACATGGTGAGAACCTACTGCGTTTCTATTCATAGGAGTTGCCCATGGAATAGATTCATCCGGCAAATTATCAAACTTTCCTAAAACTTTAACCTTACATCTACCTAGTTTAAGAGGATCGACATTGTCGATAACTTCTCCTAACCAATGCGTGTCTCTAAGATTATCAGTATTTAATTCTTTTTCAGTTGACATATATTAATCGTTTACATTACCAAGAGACTGTGCCGCTGCTCTTTCTAAAGCACTTCCAACGGTCGCACTTGTATCTACATTAAACACATTTTCTGCGATATTAGCTCCTATATTATCTACTCCATCTGAAACTCCCCTTAGAGCATCTTGATATATGTTTTCGAAATTAGGAACTCGTCTTCTGACACCGTCTCTTGCTCCTTGAACTAATTCATCTTTCTTTTCTCTTGCTAATCTGTTAATATCAGTTTCTGCTCTATCTTTTAATTCTTTAAGCTTTCCTATTGCTTTATCTTTTAAGAAACCAAGTATACCATCTGCTTCATAATCTTCAGAATCAGGTGCTGGTGAATATCCGTTTGGAAATGTATCTGATACTATTCCATTTAGGACTCTGGCATCGACTTTATCTATAACTTCGTATTTCATTTCGACAGTTTGCCTGGTTTGTTCACCTGGATTTTTAGTAAGATCTGCAAAAGGATCTGCTCCTGAATTTAGAGAGAATTCACATTCTCTAAATCTAAACATAAAGAAAGGTCTTGCTGCATTTCCGGAAATACCGGTATTTCCATTCTCTACACCTAGTGAAGGTTTAAAATTACCAGGAAATCCTTTAATAGTCTCTAAAGATATTTTCTTAGGAATTCCTGATAATGAAATTTTAGACATATTTTTTATAGTTCTAACCTCAGTAACATATATTGTCATTGAAAATTTTCTAAGATTTTCAGGTAATATCCAATTGTGCTTGTGTTCGTCAAATACGGCCTTTCTATATAAGTGCATCAAACCTGAAACCCTAAGATTAATAGATTCTAAACAACTTAAAGTAAGCTTTGCATCATCTCCTCCTCTATATGGATTATTTGGGTCTATGCCTGCTATAACACGATCTACTCCCTGTATTCCTTGAAAAAACCATGGAGTATTTTTATTAATATCTAATAGTGCTTTTTTAAATTTTATGAGATTAGATAATCTTTCACTATAGAACCTAGTAGTAGGATCGTTGTCATCCGGCTTGAACGTAATAGGATCTATTTTACCAGGAGTAATCGCTGTTGAATTATCAGAACCAGTTGCTCCCAGGTGTCGAGTATAATATTCTTCAGCAGCTCCTGAAAAAATAGGAGAATGCTCATGACTATTAACGTCAAACAATATAACGAAGGACAAATACGTAGGATCCTGGTACGGAGACTGCGCTAATTTACCCTTTTTAAAATCTACTATGCTTTTAAAGTCTGACATGAATTATATATTCTTATTATTATGATGTTGTTTCTGCGTTAACGTTATTGAGTCTACTTGGCCATTCTCTTCTTAAAAGAGTTAGTTCTTGAGTAATTCCAGTGCTTTCTTTATACCTGTATATAATTCCAGCAATAACATAAAAACCAGTTAAAAATTCATCTTTAATTTGTTCTGTTCCCATTTCTGAAGGATGTTCTGCCTCGGTATCTTGATCTGTATCAAATCCTTTACTTTCCTTTGAGTCATTGATTCCTTGTGCAGCAGACATTTGTGTAAATCCACTTTTTAAAATCTGGACAGGTATCTTTTGCCATAAATGAATACCGGGGTTAAAGGTTTTAAGATTAACTACTAATTTCATTTTATTCATTTCATCTAGGTTTTGCTGATTGCTAATCGCAGAATAAGAATAATTAAGATGCGTACCTGGTGAATCATCTGATTGAATAGGAAGCCTACCAACGAATTTTGATTTTACTTCTTTAGTATATCTGTCTTCACCTCTTCTGCCCTTTAGGGGTTCTTCAATGTCTTTCATCTTATCACTTGCGAGAGGTTCTAATTCATGAGCCACTATTCCTACACCCGGTTCATAGTAAATCATTTTCCTTTTATATCCATTCTTTTTAGAAAGTGAACCGGAATTATTAACAAGCGAATAACTTTCTATAAAAGTATTTGTTGAATTCATATTAGCAGCGTTTGTTAATATGTTACTAATCTCTATTTTATTAGAACTTTGCTCTTCACCGTCTTCATCTAAATCCATTTCCATATTTACGAAAGTTTCATCTACACCTTCTTCCGAATTTAATAATGAATTAATATCTACAAAACAAATATTATAATAGGGATCTATACAATATGTTTGAAAGCTATCTTCTCCAATATATGAATGTTCTACTAAATTATTTAAAAATTCAATGTTAGGCTGACATGCACTAAGGGCTTTCATTTTATCATCAGAAACATCTATGTTAGTAGCTAATCCTAGTTTTAATTTATTAGCAAATTCTTCAATCTGTTCTCTTGAAGTTCCTTCATACGATGCACATCCCTCAGAATACATTGTAGGTATTTTCATAGTTCCTTCCATGGAATACTTTGAACCATCTGCCGCTTTTTCCAGATCTCTATTAGGAGGACCTGAAACTTCATCTATATCAAAATCTATTCTTATATCCCTAAATGTGTCTTGTTGCCTAGCAGCGATCCTAATAGATATAACATCTCCATCTCTTGGTGTTGAATCACTATCAAATGTACCTGCCGTATCCATTATTATTAGACTTATAGTAGGAATCTTATCATTACAATTAATTTCTAAACGCCTAACGTCTGTTTCTGAAAATGATTTACCGTTAATTACTATCATTGGAACAGGTCCACCAATCTCATGGCTATGCTTAGTTCCATCTGGTTCATCCTCACCTGCTGCGTCAAACTTTATAACATCGAGTTCTAATGAATGATCTATTACATTTAAAATATGATTGTTTAATGGCATGCCCTCTTAGTTTTTAGTATGTAGGTTTGTTGATGATCTTCTTTTTAACGAGGATATCGACAAAATCTCTAAAGTCCATTCCTACCTTAGCTCCTTTAACGTCTTTATCACCTTCAACGAATACGCCACCATCAAAATAGTAACTCTTTCCATTATCAGCTGCTACTCCAATTAAAGTACCTAGCATAACCTTTCCAGGAACTCTTACCTTTGAACCATGCAATGCTTTAACAGAATCTTTATTCCAAATGCTTAGATACATTTCTTCTCCAGTTGTACTTCCACCTGCTACCATTCCACCGGCTGCCTTCAGTGCTTCACCTTCCGGTGTATCTCTTTCAGCATAAAGTACTGCTATAATTTCGTTAGCTAGATCTTGGTCTCTGCCAACCTTTAGAGCCTCGTTTACAAATTGTTCATCTATATCGTACTCTTCTTCTTCCCAGTCGTCAGCCCATGTGCGTTTATCCCGGTAAGGATTAGCTCCTCTTGACATCATAATATTAAAGATGTCTATTCTCGCTTTTTTATAATCAGTATCTTTATATCCGTCAAGTTCTTCTTTATCTGCAACTTCTTTACCCATGGCTTGGAAAAACAATTTGTATAATTCATCATTATCCATTTTATCACTAAATGTATATGGGTTTTTCCTAGATTTTTTTACACTAAGTTTAATTGGTTTATCAAATTTTCCTTCTTTAATAAATTGTTCAAATAATTGTATGCGTTTCATAATTTTTATTTTTATTTAATTTAAATTCTTATTTCTCCGTTACTTACTTCGATGTTAGTTTCCCCAGTCTTTAATATATTCGGAGGTAATATTTCTTTATTGTATTTCTTACTTAAGTATTCAATTCTATTTGCGTCTTTGACTGGAAGTCTTTTAGTGTTTATGAATTGATCTCTTATTGGGTTTTTCTCGTCCTTATTTAAAGTTAATTTCCATTTCTTTTTACCATAATCTCTAGGAGGAATGTATAGTACATCGCCCTCCATTATAGAAAAAGGATTAGATATCCCATTAAACTTTAAAATAACATCAGTATAATCATGAGTTCCGTATTCTGACAAAGATACTAAATCTATTCTACCGGTTTCATCGTTACTTACAACATGAACCTCCTGTACTCTAGTTGAATCTGCAAAAATAAGAGTAGGAGTACTCATAGATAGTTTATTATCTACAAGTTTCTTTTTATCTATAGAATATATTTTCATTTTAACCGTTAGCTATTTTTCTAAATTCAGAATTAAGAGACTTTCTTTTATCCTTTCCACCATAGGCCGTTTCAACGTACACTTTATTAACATCAACTCCGTCCTTAGGTTGAAGATAAAATCTACCTCTACCCATATTAAACATAGACTCTATATCTAATTTATCTCTTGCTCTACCGGGTTTTAATGTAATTTCAACTACCATTCTTTCAGGAAAATCCTGAACTCCCATACCACCTTCAAATGTTACGTTGGTTTCTCTACATGTTAGATTACCTACCATCATTACTGGGTTTAATGGATTTCCAACTGTCAAGTGCCATGAACCAGTAGGATCTCCTGTTAGTAGAGAGGCTGCGGCCTGACCACCTTGTGGAGAATTAAACATTTTCATTAAAGTACCGCCCAGTATATTATTTAAAAACTTAGAATCTTTCCCATCCATTAATCCTCCTATATCTTTAGCAACTCCTTTAAACATGTCACCTAAACCAGACGCTACACTTTTGATAAATCCACTATAGTTACCAGATTTAATCATCGAAAGATCTCCTAATGGCTTTCCAGTAGAACCATCTCCGACATATCGTACTGCTCCTCCCCAGAACGGTGCTTGACTTGAAGTCAATACCATTATATTAGCGAGTTGATCTAGCATCAATATTTTAGGGTTAGCTCCACTAAATGATCTTAACTCATATTCAAATTTAAGTTTAAATTCTTGATTAAACGTTAAACCTTGATCTCTGAAAGATACATTCTTAATAACGTTTACCGGGCCAAAGACATGATTAGGATAGGTATCACTATACGCATCATAACCTCCACCTCCATTTGCTCTTTTTTGGGCAGTAACTCCATCTACACCTGCACTTGCGTTTGCTGCTGCAGTACCTATTACACTTGAATCTAAAAACTGCCCAAAAGCACCTCTTCTGTTTTTATTTTGAGATTGCTTAGTCTGTACACTTGCGGTTTCATCTTTCCAATTATATCCATGGCTCCAATTAAGTATAGAGTTCATATTATTACCTGTAACCTCACTCATCCATGTAACTGCTCTCGCAATGTCAGGCTGATCGACTGGTGTCGGATTTCCTGCTTTATCAACATCCATTGGTGCTATAATATCATCCATTATAGGGTATGGAAATCTTCTAAGAGTTAATAAATAATTATTAGGTATTTTACCATTATATCTACACATTGCAAAATCAGCGTAATTGTACATATAGCCATATCCGGATCCACCGGCTGCAGCTGCTTTTGTAACTTCTATTATTTTAGAAACAGAAGGATTGTCTAGCGTCTTTGGATCTATTTTATTATATTCTTTAATATCTACACCCGTCGCCTTCGCAGATCCACCAGGAGTAAAGAAACTACCTCTAAAATTTACTAAAGAATATTTATTAAATACAGAATAAGGTTTTAAACCATCTGTTATTGCAGCTGAAGCTACACCTTCTTGTGGTTTTCCAGCATCGTCTTTTTTATAGTAGATAACTGAGTCGGCTGTTTGTGTGTAATATGCATCTGCTTCTGAATTAATAGTAGGGCTAACGTTACTCAGGGGTTGACCTGTTTTCATAGCAGCGTTTTTTGCGTTTGGGTCTGAAAACTGACCTCTTAATATATCCTGAGGATCTACATTTCCTGCGCCATGTCCGTCTGGACTTGATAGATTAAAGAAGTTATCTACTTTATCTCCAAAGCCTGAAACTGATGATTTTAAACTGGAAGCTGCTCCCGCTGATACTAATCCAAATAATGGCATATTGTAATATTATGTTTTTACTAGGTTTTATATATTCACAATTCTATGTCATCCAGATCGTCTGACTGTGGTCTATATAAAAGCTTATCATAATATTTATCCGTCTTTGGTTCTCTATCTCCTAAAAACTTCTTGAGATGGGCAGCATATACTCCCCTGGATTGATAATAATATTTGCCAGAAGAATATACACTTCTGCTTGAGAGTTCAAATATATCTTTAAAATTCTTTTCGATTAAGAAATCTTGTATATTGTTAAATAGATCTATTACCTCTGATTTGGTCTTAACACACATTACGGAATCAACTGAGATCATATAGGATTCCCACTTAGAATCTATTTGATTTTGAAAGTCTTTCATAGATTTATAGTTCTTTCTAGAAAGACCGAATGTTGTAGTTCTATTATTAAAGTCTTTTGAAAACTTCATACCGAAGAGATATCTTTTTAAGAAATCTATATTGTCATGGAACTTAGTAATTCTTATCTGATACCTTGGCATATCCTCGTCGAACTTAACGTCATGAATTATTCCATAAACGGGAAATACGATGTGAGAATGTCTAGTGTTGGATATAAGGGCATGTATTCTTTCACCCTTTGAAAATAACTTATGTCTTATCATTATAGATCGATTATCTTGACGCTTTCGAATCTTTTAAGAACGCCTTTAGGATAATCATCTCTATTAATAACTGTTAAGTTTAGCGATGCAGCAGGTTCTATTGTTTCTTGTAAAAATAATTTAAAGTTGTCAATAGTTTCTGCATCTAAATTTTTAAATAAGTAAATGATTTTTTCTAAGTCTGCATTCTTATTTAGAACATTAATGAAAGAATCTCTTATTGCAAGACCAATTACAGAGCGATGTGGTTCAGTATCATAGGGATCTGATTTAACTAGCTTATTTCTAATGCTATAAAAATCTATAACTGTTTCTCCTGGGTTGTTTCTACAAAATTTATTAAATTCCTTTCTACTGTTACACCATACACATTCTATTGTAATTTCGGTCGTTGTTGTCATCTTATCAATTTCTCCAACTCTTTAATTTTAGTTTGTAAAGTTTGGATTTTATGTTTTGTTTCGATGGTAGAGGGACTGTAATTAGTTCCCCATTCAGTGACCACCTTTATTTGATTAGATTGTTTTGAATTACCAAAGTCTAATCCGACATCGATGCAGATATCTTTGATAAAATTTAATCTATCATCGATACCTTTATCAAAATCATAGACAATAACTGACTCGTATTTCTCACCAGCCGCATTAATGTTATCATCTGTTACGGTTTTAATTACACCATTATCTGCTATCTTAAGAGTTATCTCTTGCATTTAATCTTTCTTCTAGGGATTGTTGAACTTTTCTGTATATTTTCCTAGCCGCTTTTCTATCAGCTCTATAAGTTTCTTTATCTTTGATCGTAGTCATCGCGAAGGCTTCTTCTAACAAATCAATCTCTTCTTTGTTATAACCGACTTCAGTCCATGTTTCTTTTAACGATTCTAACTTAGCTCCTAGTTGAGCTTCTATTTGATCATTGACTCTATTTGTATTAGCTTCATGAAATTGCTTTCCTTCTTCTTGTTTTAAAGAATACCATGCTATTCCTTTTTCAGAGAATCTTCCCCATTCGTTTTTAGCTTTTAATAATCCAGCTTGTTTATAGGTGTCTCTTCTGTATTTTCTTGCTTGACTCATATTTTATAATAATTAGTTACAAATTCAGTTATTTGTTCGTTTAAAAATTCTTGTAGGTTATTTATCTCTATTTGAGAAACAGCTGATTTAGAGATTTCTTCTAAGATTTGATCTTTTTCTTCTTCAGAGTTTTCAACTAACATATCAAATATTTCTTTCTTAGGAAGATTGATTCCTACGCTTAATTGAAATGATTCAACATTCTTAGCAGATAAAGTTTTAATTAATTGACCGAGAGGAGAAGAAGCTTTTTTAACTTCTACCTTTTTTTCAATTTCTTTAACAGGAGCTTTTTTAGGTGTAGTTCCTATAAGCCCAGCTCCAGGAAATGGTAATCCCTCTGCAGTTACTAGTTCTAAAAATTCTGGCAATACGTTATTAAAAATTTTAGATCCATTCTTGAAGTAGGTGAATTCAGAATCTTTAGATTCTACCTCAACTACCTTACCAAAATTATCTCCCTTTTTCCACTGATATTTTACAATATCTTTTTCTTCAGTTGTTTGCATGATTTAACCTATTTTATTATTATACACCTAAACTTAGAAAAGTTTAAGCTGCGGTATAATATAGAAGGTATTATGTTCTCCTTCTCTGTAGTATTTCATAAAGTCCTCTATAAAGGCATGGGATGCCGAGGGTCCTACGGTTGCGTCAGCCTTTTGAATATATCTTCTGTATAATTCATGGCTTCCATTCTCTTTTAGAAAGTCTTCTAAGTGTTTTAATTCCGGTAAGAATATTTTATTAATGCTCATTCCATACGATTACTTGTTCAACAATAATTCCTGCCTTTTTTAATAAAGAAATACCTGACAAATCCCTATATCCTTCACAATAGAATACCTTTTCTACACCAGCTTGTATAATTAACTTAGCACATTCAAAACATGGAGAAGTAGTAGTATATAGGATCGATCCTTTCGAAGTAAGTGTAGATTTTGAAATCTTCATTAGTGCATTTGATTCTGCATGTAAGACTTCTTGTTTAGTAACTTGTTTAGAACAACAAGTATCTTCACATTCATATCCTTTTTCTATTAAAATTTCTTTGTGGTCAGGATTATCTATATTTCTAGTTTGAGTTTCTTCACATTGATTATCAAAACCATGTGGAGTTCCATTATATCCAAATGAAACAATCTGCTCGTCTTTAACTACTATACAACCGACTTTCCTTCTCTCAGCATAACTAAGTTTAGAAATTTGATATGCTATTTGCATGTATATTACGTCTACTGAAATTCTTGGCATATTACTTTATAAATAAAAAAGGTCCATGTATTATACATGAACCCTTTAAAAAGTTTATATTGTTAATTTTAATATTAAGCTTCTGGAGTTTCCTCACCAACAGCTGAATCAGATTCTTTCATCTCATTCACTTTCTTAGAATATGATTCGATCATTTCATTACATGCAGCTTCATAAGCTTCAACTGAATAATCTTCTTTCATTTCTTTAAGAGATTGGGCAGCTAGCGCTCCAACTAATGCAGCATTTTCTTTCATATACGTTTCAACAGTATGCTCATCGTGTGCATCGTCTTCCCAAGCTTTAGCTTCATTTTTACATGATTCGTAAACCTCTTTTAACATATCAGAAACTAATCTTACTTCTTCCTCTTCTTCAGCAACTTCTTCAGTTTCTTCTTCAGCAACCTCTTCAGTTTCTTCAGCTTCAGCAACTTCTTCAGTTTCTTCTTCAGCAACCTCTTCAGTTTCTTCAGCTTCAGAAATTTCTTCATTTCCAGCAGCATCAACAGTGTCTTCTAATTCAGCTTCTAATTCGTCTGATTTGTCTTCAGGAGTTTCACAGTCATTATCAACTACTTCAGTTTCATCTTTTAAATCTTCAGCAGGTAAACCAGCTTCTTCACCAGATTCAGTTACTGCTTCGATGTTTTCAACTATTTCATCTTCGATTACTTCTTCAGATTCTTTAATACCTAAGAAATCGGCAGCTGCTGCCTTTAATTCGTCATAAGTATATTTACCTGTTAGAGCGTCATCAAGAATTGTTCCTCCTTTTTTACCAATCGCGTATAATGATACGTGATCAAATCCTAACCAAGGTCCAACGAATTCGTCTGTTGCCTTTAAACCTAAATCAACGGATAATGTCCATGATAAAGATCTTCTTGCTAAGAATTGGTCATTGTAACCTAATTTACCAGCTTTAATATAACCGGATGCGTTTACTGCTTCTTCTATAGCATCACCGTTTCCTTGAACTTCTTCCGCTTTTTCTTCAGATTGTTCAACTGGCTCAGCTGTCGCAACTACGTCTTGTTGCACCTCCTCAGTTCTATCCATCTCAGATAAAAACTGTTCAAATGATTTTAATTTTGCCATAATTTTTTATTTTATTTGTTTTATTGTGTTAATTACTATCTATATATCCCTTTTTATAGGGTATTAATCTTATTTTGTTTCATCCAGGCTTCTAGCTCGCTAACTGCTCTATCGAATACCTTGTTTCTATCAATTTTTAATTCAAATGAATTAAAGTAATTTTTCATCATATAATACGCAGGTTCGATACTTTCATCATTCGCAACCAGATCTTCTACATGTTTAGAAACTTCATACGCATAATACGCAGATTTTTCAGCCATAGGATTTGTCATTGCCTGATAGAATTGTCCACCGTAGAATTTACCTACTATATCTCCGAACTTTTCTTTCATTTCTATCCATGAAATTCCTTCTAATCCAATCCATAATTTGGCTTGAACAGATTTCGTATCTTTTCTAATAAAACCGGCCTTAGCCATTTCTTTAGATATATCCTTAATTTTCTTAGGAATTGGTAATTTACCAAACTCTTTTTCCCATGTAGAAATTTCTTTGTCGTTTACAAAGGATTCAAATAGCTTTATATGTTTCATCTTTTAGTTATTTGTATTTTCAAAGAAGAAGTACCCTGTATAATTCTATGATACTCTCCTGCATTTACTTCTATATATCCTTTTAATTCTATAGGGAGCTTATTATCATATTGGAACTTCCAATCATTTTCGTTTAAGGCTTCTATAATTCTATCTTCCTCATCGAAGTGCCATTTAAAAAGATGTTCTGGTTGATTTGGTAGGAATTCTCTAATGATTACATTTTCTGATATAATTGTTTCAGTAAAAGGAAGTGTTTGATCATCGACCATGGAAATCATTTCATCCATTGACATTTTACCACATCCACAACTTTTACATTTACAATCTTTATTTACCATGGTTGGTCGCTTTTTATTCCTATTTGTTTTCCAAAAAGAGTAGGTCCGTAACAAGCCCAAAATCCTGCTTTAGTAGGATCCATCTTCTCCATTTTATCACAACCGTGTCTTGCCCAGAAATTTGCAGCTCTTCCCGGATCATCATTCTTAATAGTAGAAGATGGATCTCCCCATTCTAATTTCTTAGCAATGATGTTTCCTTCTTTATCAGTTCTTCCACTATTTCTAAATACTATAAACTTCTTATTGCCACCTCGTTCAGGTGAATCTAGTTTTACATTCTTTTGATTTCCTCCTCTTGGCTTATATACTGCTTTAGTTCCTACTTCTAGGTTCTTAGCCATCCATCCGGATGGACCCTTTAAAATAATATTGTTTTTATCCCAATATTGTTTTACTTCTTCAAACAATTTAGAGTATGCATCACTTCCTAAACGAAAGAATGAATTAGTAAGATCTAATCCTTCTTCAACATGAGCCTTTAATTCTGGAGAAACTCCATTCCAATCTTCAAATGTTTTAATAAACTTCATAACTTATATATCTATGATAGAACGAGTTCCTTTAAAAACTCTTTCTTATATCTTTGGAGAGCAAGTTCTTTCGCCTTTGCTTCTAGTTCAATATCTAGATCCATGCCATACGTTTCAATATGGTCATATACATAATCGGCATGAGCACGTTTGTTGCCCTGTGTAGCATCTTCGTGTATTTGTTTACATGAAGAATAATGGCATAGTTGGCGAATTCCTGTAGGCCATGATTTAGCAGCAAGTTCTAGAGCTTCTTTTTCTGGCATTGGATCTTCGTAACACCAGTGATGGTGATAATCGAACGTAATAGGCGTCTTCCGTGTAAGAAGATGTATGTCATATAAATCCTGTACAGAATATTGTGCTGTTTTGTCATCGTTTTCGATAACTAGACGGTTTGCTGCACCTGGAGTAAGTCGCTTGAAATTTTCAGCAAACCTTTTCTTAGTAGCTTCTTTATCGTCGTAAGTTCCGCCAATGTGAATATTGATAGCAGCATAAGGAGTTTGCGGTAAATCTAGCATATCCATTATTTCGCCATGTTGACGTAAATCTTTAAGGGCTTTGATAACTACCTTTTCATTCGGAGAAGCAAGAACATTGAAAGGACCCGGATGGAATGTCAATCGTTGCCCATATTGCTTAGCAAGTTTACCTGCACCTTTCATTAGATTACACACTTTGTCATAATCAGGAAGTTCAGATAATTCGTATTCCGACATCCATGGAAATAGATTACTTGACATACGATACATTGTTATGTCGTTCTTGTAATTCCACTTGATAATTTCTATCATGTCCTTGATATTTAACACTGCAAGTTCTGATGCGTATTTAATACCTTTTTCCATGAAGGTTCTTTTAATCATTTTTCTACCAACATATATGTTCGATTCTTTTTTAAGAGTCATGTTGATACAACAATACCCGTAGTCTGCTGCCATATATTTTATATTAAGAGTTTGTATTAAGTTTCTTTTTTACTTCTTTGACCGCTCGTTCGGCCATACATGCTTCTTCTAACGTAAATACATCGAAATCCATAAAAAGTAATCGGTCTTCCGTCTGAACAAACAGATTGTCACCAATTACTTCATATCCATTTTGTCTGTATACTACACTGTCTTCTATTCGTACGACATGAGTCGTGCCTTCGATTCTAGCAATGCGCTCGTACATTGAAATCATTAGTCCCACTGCTTTTCAAATTCGTACCAATGATCTGTTTCTGCACAACACTTAAGTCCGTCGACAATAAGCATATCAATTTCAGAAGCGGAGAGAGTGTCGAACCATGCGCTAATGATACCTTCTAAAAGAGGAAGAGTTTCCTCAGATGTCATTGAATTGCGACCCATGTTAGAATAAATGTATTCTTCCTGTGCTTGTCTAACAATTGCTCCACCAATTCTAATTGCTACATCACCGTTATCGTTAAATCGCCTTCCTGAAAAGTATTCGCCATCTCCGAACTTTTCGAAAATATCCTTTTCTGGATGTCTCATTTTAAAGATTCCAATTTGAGTAGTGAGATGTGGGATAATAGATTTTGCAGGTTCATACCAACTAATTCCGTTTGCTTTGATTGATTCTAATTTCATGTGTTTGTTTTAATTATTAATTACTATACTAATATAAGCAAAATACTTGAGATAAAAAAACATTTTACTGTTTATTTTTAATCTTCTTTATTTTTATGCTTATTCTTTCTTCGATACTTTTTCTTGTTTCTCACAGGAGTAGGCATACGAAGGGCATCAAGCCACTCTTGTAATGTTAAATTTACTTCTTTTAATTTCTTACCCTTGTTTTCCATTACCTTTCTAAGATTACAAAATCTCCAAACGCTTCGTCAAATACCTTAATAAGATTTTCATAGTCTCCTCCTGTCATTTGAGAATAAAGAGTTTCCCAATCCTTTCCAAGATCTTTTGAAAAACTTTTTGCGTAGGCTAATAGCATGAAGGCATTTCCTTCAGGACCCGTTAAGTCGATTATTACAGGATTTGATTGATGTTTGTGAAGTTTTTTTCTGATCATTATTATTGCTTGATTGATTACTATACTAATATAAGCAAAAAATCTGAGATAAAAAAACTTTTAGCTGTTTATTTTCAAAAAACTTTTGGTTATAACCAGAAGTTATTACAAAAACTTATGGTACAGTTTACCTAAAGGATATTCGTTATCTTCTGAATCCATCTTTTCAGGATGCCATTGAACTGCCCATATCTTTTTATCTAAGTCTTCGAATCCTTCAACTACAGAATATAGTGGATATGAAAGATGTGTAGCTTTGAAGTTTTTAGCTAGTATACTACAATATTGATGGTGTCTAGAATTAACGTTAGTTAACGTTCCATTTAAATCTTCAACCGTATGGAATTGAGATGGCTTTCCGCTATGATCAACGTCTTCTGAAAAGTCAGCTGCTTTATGATCTTCTACTATTGCATCAGATAAATCTTCTACCTTTCCTCCAAAATAATGATTTAGGATTTGCATTCCTCTACATATTCCTAATATTCTATTATTAGAATCTAGAGCCTGCTTAATCCATACGAATTCCCTAGCATCTCTTTCTTCGTCCTTTCCAATGTCTGCTCCTCCACATAGTAGTAAAGGTCCTTTGACTTTGCGTCTAAGATCTAGCCATATTATTTCGTGATTGTAATGAGAAAGCCAGAGTCGAATTGACTCCTTTTCTTTAATTCCTCTCGGTGGTGCTACGTAAATAGTCATAGTAAAAAACCCGATAAGTTCGGGTTATTTTTAAAGAGCTACGATTTAAACGTAGAGTTTACTAAATCAAGAATTTTCTTATCTTTATAAGAAGCTTTAAAATGCTTTACTAATTCTTTTTTAGCTTTCTTTTTATCAGAAGATGATAAATTATTAAACCTATCAACGATAGAGTTGTTATTACTTTGAGCAGCTTTATATTGTCCTCCATCATCGATATATTGATAATAGAAATCATAAGATTTAAAATATTTTAAGAATAAATCTAGATCAGATAAGATTTCTTTCTCTAATTGATTTTTTAACTTTCTATAAATAATCTTCTTTTTGTTGTAGTAATATTCCCATCCTTCATTTTCTTGCATTCTCCATCCACTCACCTTAAACATGTGGATTGTATCTTTAGAAGATAATTTGATTTCAAATTTAATACCCTTGTCAGTTGAAAGATCTTCAATGCTTTTAAGCATATCTTCCTTAGGTAATAATCTTGCCATAATCCATTCAACTTCCTGTTTCATTTCGTCAGGAGAACCCCAGTTCTTTTTGAAATCGTTATACGCGTAATACTTTTCGAATGTTATTAGATGTTTCATACTCTATATATCTATCCTACGAATCCAGGATCTCCAGCTCTTCTATCCCATCCAATGTGTTTAACATATCCATCATTATCATCCACTGATAAACTAACAACTATAAAACCCTGATCTCTATACCAGTGATCTACAAGATGTTCTCTAACCATTCCCGTGTACCCGTTATTTAATAGTCTATAGTCACTAATTCGTTTTAGGCCTGGATTCCAGCTAAATCCCATATAATCCCTGACTATCATAGGCGTACCGTCCTCGTTCATGTCTCCTGTCGAAAAACTAGCAGGAAGAACAGCTCTAACTTTCATTCCATTTAATTCAAATACTCTTTCAGATATTTTATTTAAAATCCTATCGTTCTTTGGGCGTATCCATGCTTGTAATATTTTTTCACTGGCAGAGAGAATTCTAATAGAATCTTCGATAAATCCGCGCCTATAGAATTCCCAATCTTCTTCACAATGAAAAACGTATTTAGTAGTTACAGTAGAGTACGCTTTATCTATTGACTTAGACTGTCCTAGTTTATTTTCATTAAACATAAACTCTAAAGAGTTATTATACTTCTTATTAAGCTCATTACATGCAGCAAATACTTCTTCCTGTGCAGAGTCCTCTGTTATAATAAATCTTTCAATTGGATACGTGTTGAATTTAAAAAAAGAGTCTAGTGTTTTTTCTAAAAGATCAACTCTTCCACATGAGGTAAGAACAACTGTAACTGAATTTATTTCCATAGTATTTGTATCGATATTAAAATAAGGGTTAATAATAGAGACACTCCGGTCTTCGCTGTGATACCCTCATTCATAAAGTAATAAGTCATAGCAGTAAATATAAGAATACCACTAGCAAAACCTATGAATCTTCCAGGCCAAAGTAAACCATCAAAGTGTTCAACAACCATTTGCGTTGCTTTAATTAAAATGTAACTAATAATAGAACCCATTCCAATGGCAACTGGCCATGGGTTTTTCTTAAACCAGGGCCATACGAATTGACCGTTAGTTTGAATCCAAATAAGTCCTTGCCCTAAGAGAAATAATAAAAAGCCGTAAAAAAGTTTCATTAGAATAATGAATTAGTAGTAGTTAATAGATGTGATATAAAAGAAGGCCTGTGTACATCACTAGATCCCATTTCCTTTATTGCAGTTATATGTTGTTTTGTTCCATATCCTTTATTGGAATTCCATCCATACCCTGGAGTTTCTTCATCTAATTCTTTCATCAGCATATCTCTACTTGTTTTAGCAAGTATAGATGCAGCGGCAATAGAACTATATTTATTATCTCCACCTATTACGGTTTTAAAAGGTATTCCTTCATATCCGTGAAATTGATCTCCATCTACTAATATGAAATTAAATGAATTGTCAATAGTGTTTAGACATTCTTTCATTCCTAAAAGAGTAGCCTTTAATATGTTAGTGGATTCTATTGTTTCAATATCTATATGCTGAACACTATACGCAATTGCGTTATCTAACACTATTTCTCTCGCTTCTTTTCTTTGAGATTCATTTAGTAATTTAGAATCTTTTATTAAAGGGTGATTAAATCCATGTGGCATAATAACAGCAGATACAGTGACTGGACCTGCTAAGGCACCTCGGCCTGCTTCGTCTATTCCAACTTCGACGATATTTCTATCGTCATTATAACTTCCTTTAAGTAAGATGTGTTTTGCTTTCTCCATATTAAGTTTTATAGGAGTTATACACACGTTTGGTGAAATGTTTATTTAGGCTCGTGGTTTTCCTTCCACTTGTCATATCTCTTTACGACTTCTTGAAGGATCTTTGCTCTAACAATATCTTTTTCAGTAAATTCATGCACACCTATTCCTTTAATACCTGTCATTAATTCAGTAAACGAAGGTAAACCAACATTGGCTTTAGATATATCATGTTGACTAACGTCTCCAGTTACTATAACCTTAGAGTCTTTACCCATTCTTGTTACAAATAACATTAACTGCTTAAACGTAGCATTCTGTGCCTCATCTAATACCATTAACGATCCGTCAAACGTATCACCTCTCATATATGCCATTGGTCTAAATACAATAACTTCTTTCTCTACGAGAGTTTGTGCTATTTCAGCTCCTACTATTTTTGTAATGTTCGATATGTATGATTGCATGAATGGATCTATCTTGTCTGCGATATCTCCTGGTAAAAATCCTAACTTTTCACCTGCTTCCTGGATGGGTTTACATAATACTATTTGTGAAATCTCTTTTCTAGCTAAGAGGAGAAGTGCAGTATAACATGCTGTAAATGTTTTGGATGTTCCAGCTGGACCTGTGCAAAACGTTATCTGATTCTCTAGTATTGTGTTTGTATATTTCTTTTGGGATTGTCTTAATTGTACTCCTTTTAATTCTGCTTCTTTTATTCCGTATCTTCTTCTTCTAGGTACATCGGAACTAGATGAAGATTTATTGTTTGAATTGTTTCTGCTCATTGAGTTTAATTTTTTTAGTCTCCTGCCATTATTACCGTTTTTTTAAGCTGCAATAACGTATCACATTTTTCATACTCCTCAAGTTCTTCAAAATATTCTATAATAATATCTATGAACTTGCTTCTTTGTCCTTCGCCATGAGGGATTTCTATCGTATTCTTGCCTTCGCTGAATACAACAAATCTATTAATGGTTTTAGTAAAATTTCTTGTGATAGTATAATAGCTTGATCTCATCAATGCGTCTTTGTCATCACTAAAAGATTCCTTCATTACAAAGTATATTTTTTTATATCGAGATATAAATAATCTCAATTTATATATTTAATTCCGGTAAGGTCTAAGGTAAAATGAAGTAAAAAAATATGTTATTATATTTCTACTTGTCCTTGTTTTCGGCGTCAGATTTCTTTTGAAGATATATTGCCTTTTGGAACTTAAGTCTCTTTAATGCAGAGGGCTTCGTATATTGCTTTTCATCTCTAACCTTTTTCATCTGTTTGGTCTTAATGGTTTTACGCTTATACTGTTTTAAAGCTTTTTCTATATTCCCTTTATCTACATTAATTATTAACATATATTACTTATGATTTTTTTAAGTTCATGGCATCTTTCATATTCTTCTTGTTCTGCGAAATATTTGATAACCGTTTCTAGTGCTGCTATTTTTTCTTCTTTAGGAGAATTATTGTTTAATGCTCCCATTTCATTTTCAATTATAGCCTTATAAATTAAGTCCATCATTATCTCTTTGGATGATGATTTCAATTTTTCAATAAACGCGATTGATTCTACACTGTTGTTAACTTCAAATTCTTGATTATTTCTATTGGTATCTGAATTATCCCATTCGTCAAAATCCGGTAAATCATTCATTGTCTATTTCTTTTATTTTTTTTATTAGTTCTATTTGTGAATCTTTAAGGGGTGGATTAAATGCATTTAACTTCACCATAAGGTTACCATAAGTATTCATACTATATATCGGAAATCCTTTACCACTTATTCTTAATATCTTATTATTCTGTGAATTTGGAGGAACATTTACTTTTATTTTATAAAAAGGCGTATTGATTTCTATTTCAGTTCCTAGAATCATATCATAAAAAGAAACATTTGCATCTACATAGATGTCATTTCCGTTTAATATAATCCTATCATCATATTTTAAATTAATTATAATGATTAGATCTCCTTTGGGTGCAGATGAATTAGCAGGATGAGGTTGACCTTTTCCACTAATTTTTAACTTCATACCTTCATAAACTCCTTTAGGTATATTAACGTTTAGTTTTTTAGAACCTATGTCTACTCTCTTTTGGGTTCCATGATAAGATTCTTCTAGGGTTATTGTCATTCTAACCGTAACGTCTCTTCCTTTTGAAGAGGAACCAAACGCATCATTGAACATATCGCTGAAGGATCCTTCTCCGTTTTGAAACCAACTATGAAATGGATTGTCAGAAGACTTATATCCTAATTCAATATCATACTTTCTTTTTCTGTTCTCGTCAGATAAAACCTCGTATGCTGTAACTATTTCTTTAAAGGAAGACTCATCCCCTTCGGCGGTATCGGGATGATATTGCTTTGCTAGTTTACGATAGGCCTTCTTAATCTCGGCTTGGCTTGCTGACTTGTCTATCTGCAGCAGTTCGTAGTAGTTCATTCTTTCTTTTCTTTACGGCTTCCTTAACGACTTTAATGTTCTTTCTTTTTTCAACCACATCTCTTTTCTGTTGGTTTTCCATAAGATCTGCAATTCTCGTAAGTTGCTCCGCAATGACTTTTAATAATTGTTCTTCCATGATATATTTATACACATTTTATTTATTGTCTAGAATATTTTTAAGATGTGCACATTTTTCATATTCTTCAGATTCCTGAAACCAATCTAACATTTGCTGCAATGTTCTGATAATCGGTTCTATTTCTATGCCGTTGTCTTGCATTGATTTAAAGTCAACTCCTTTTTCTAAGATCATATCCCAGTTATTTCTAACTAGTTTATCTTTCAGTTCGTGAAGGTTATTTTCCATATCTGCATTTTTTTGAATTTGAGCTATTTCATCGTGCTCATCGTTGTTTTGGTCTTCGAAGTCTTCAAACATATTTCTTTATTTTTTAATTACTATACTAATATAAGCAAAATTTCTGAGATAAAAAAACTTTTAACTGTTTATTTTCAAAAAAGTTTAAATTAAAATGGAACTTCTACTACTTTAGATACTAGTTCCATATCTGACATTTTCAATAAGACATTCATAGTTCCAATAACATCATCTTCACAATAGTCTTTAATTTCTTCTAATCTTCCAGCATAATATGCTTCTGATACTTCACCACCATACATGTTTTGTTTAGGAGAAGGTATCTGTAATAAATCACAAATCATAGAGAGAGATGCACCATTCCATCCACCAAACTTCCAAATTTCATTAGTATCTAATAGACAGTTTTCCCATGGCTTTAATTTCTGTAAGTGTAGTTGCTGGGGAATTTCTACACCTTGAATAATAGATCTTTTAATCAAGTAAGGCATATCGAACCCTTTAATATTATGGCCTACTATTTGAATTTTAGGATTTGCCTTAAAGATTAATGCCATCGTATCCATAAATTCCTTTAATGTATTCTTTTCATCATCTCCATAAAAAGACTTTACTTTAGGAGTAGGTGTAATGCCATCTGGGAAGGTGACTTGGCCGATTGTAATAACTACTGCTCTTCCGAATTCAGGATAAAGGGCAGCATCCTTGATATACATATCAGCATCTGAAACTCCTTCATACTCTGATTTGCTTTGTCTACCATACTTTGCTTTCTTTTCCCAGTGAGAATATGCATTCTCTCCAATAATTTCTGCGTAACCTTTTAGATCTTTTGCAGCTGTCGACGTTTCAATGTCGATAAATAACATGTTCTTTAAATCTGAAATACTATACATCTTTTTCTTGTTTTGGTTGAGTTTTTCTAATATTATAAATAGAGACTGGATATCTCATTTGTCTTCCATAATTTCCATTAACAAATGTAAACCATCGATGGCCATAGGTTTCAGTTAATTTATCTGCAGTGCATTCTAACTTTCCTACTTCCCATCCTCCTGCGAAGTAAAAATAGTAAGTTTCACCTATAATAGGCTTCTTAACGTGAATAATCTCTAGCTTGGTTTTCTTCTTTGCCATATAGATTATACTCAAATATGTGTAATTGTTTATATTTTCTTCTTTAATCTCATTAAGTATACTACTCTAGAGAAATGATAAAAGGAAAGAATAGGTATCTGTAGCACTTCAAACAAGAATAAATTCTGTTCAGTGTTTATAAAGAGTGTTGGATATAATATTGCAGATATTATTCCAAAGATTTTAAATCTTTTGTCAAAGAGCATGATCCATGTCGATGACATAAAAAATAGAATAGCAGATATATTATGTATTGTAGGGTAATTTGCAACGCTAAAGCTTGCTATGATTATTAATAAGAATGCCGGTATTTTCCATTCAATAGAACGATGAAGCCATAATCCTAATGAAACTCCTATTGTTAATAAAGGGAATAAGATTGGTTTTAATTGATGATAATCACTATAACTATCCTCTATGCCTAAGATTAGTGGCAGACACACTGTATATAATATTGCGTAAATACACAGCGCAAATCGTAACCATAATCTATTCATACTTGGAAGTTTATTAATTATACTTAACTATACACTTCCATTTGGAATTGTTTCAATTAAAAGTGTCCATGTTCTTTAACACGTCTTATCATAAGATATGTGTTATATGATACGTTAATTTCTGCATATCCTCCTGTGATTGTAGAAGGACAGGATTCTCTAGAAATCCAATAGCTAGGCGGTTCTTTAATTCTTTCTGTTATAAAGTCAAACAGTTTGTCAATGTCCATGTGATGAACCCATAAGTTCACATGCATACAAGTCATATCCGGATATGCCATAATTTATTCTTTTATTTCGAATCGTTCGCTGTCAAGTTCTATAGTTTTTTTATCTAAATCATTAGATAATTTTGTTAGGGCCTTGTCAGTATCTTTGTTTACTTCTCTTCCGTAAAAGTCTTTAAATATTTTACGGTATATTTGCACAGTAGAATCATAAGGAACTCCGGGTTGAGAATTACTTTCTATAATATACAATTTTCCTTCTTGATCTTCCATTATATCAAAACATATATATGGTAAATCTTTAAACTTATCACAGAATTTTTCTATTAGTGTTTTAAATTTTTCAGGAAGAGTTGTAATATCTCTTTTGATATATTTAAAATTCATTTCTTCTTTTCCGTCACCATCACCTGATTTTGCTTTATCATTTAATGGTTCTCTTTCCATCCAAAAGAAAGCATCTCCTTTAAAGTTAATTATTCTATGCTCTGATTTCTTATCTACGAATTCGGAATATACGTCAAATTTAGAATGATCAGCTTTATCCCAATCTTCCTGAGATTTAAAAACCTGAATTCCAATACCTGAATGTCCTTCAGCTGGCTTTGCAATTAATGGAAAACCAATTTCTAAAGCTTCTTTCTCGTCATGGCATGTTTGTGGAATGTTTTCATCTCCATCGACTATTTTATGAAACTCTGCCTTAGATCCAGATTGCTTAATGAATTCCGGTCTATTATATACATTTTCTTTTTTAACTAATCCTTCCTTTAAAAGGGTTTCAACTACCCCTGAATTATAGGTTAATATAGGATAGTCTGGATTAATATCTATGTCTTTGTAATTGTCTTTATTAATTTGTATAAAGAAATTATCGGACGCAAATCCTTTATAAGACCACCACCTGTGACCTGAGTCGGGATCAATTGCTAGATAAACTTTAAAAAGATCATTAGTATCTTCGTTTAGGCTTTCGTTAATAAATTGGTTGAATGATTGTATTTGCTTCATATTCTATTTATCCACTCATCTTACAGAAACTTACAGTAATATACCTTGTTCCTGAAAAAATAGGCTTTGCACCGTGTCTATGTGTAATTGCACCTGGGTGTAAAGCTGCCATTCCAACTCTAGGAGGACTAATATTTGCCTTATATAATGGGAAATAAGTTCCACCTCCTGTAAAATCTTCATTCATTCTAACAACAGTTGTTAAATGGCTATTATCATGGTGAAGAGAAAGGTGTGCCTGTGTTTCCGTAGTATACTTTACAATAAATGTTTCATCTGACATAGAATTCCACTGCTTTCCTTCTAAAGTCCAGAACCATATTCCTAATGGCCTAACAAATTCATTAAGAACCCTTGAGTAAATTTCAGTCATCCATACTTTGTCAATGAGCATGTCGGTTGTTGGATAAAATTCATGCCTATCTACTGTCCATTCTCCTTCAGTTTCACATAGTTCAATTAGATCTTTACAAAACTGTTCTTTAAATAAAGGAAATACTAAAACACTCGGAGCCGCTTCGTCAACTATGAGTTCATATTCTCCTTTTCTTAAAAGGGGATCGATGTATTTGTCGCACCATGCATCCCAATCGCTTGCATCTAAAATTTCTACGTATTTTCCCATTATTTTACTTTTTCTAATTTAGTTACTTTTTTTTCAACTCCTGATTTTTCAGTGTATGTTTCGTTAGCAACTCCTTCTTCTTCTCCATATCTTGACTCTGCTGAGATAGGATAGTCAGGGCTTTCATTATATGCCCAATCTTCTATTCCTAATTCAATAAATCTAGCGTTGATTTGTTCATTATAATATTGTGCTATTGTTCTAACTCTTCTTTGAATGTCTGCTCTTGATAAATCATGAGTGTTTCTTCCACCTTGATTATTATAGAGAAATTGAATATAGCTTAGTTTAGGTATTTTACATATCTTAGAATATAGGAAGCTTCTGATCACTAATTCAAAATCATCTGCAATTGTTAGACTTCTGTTATGTCCTCCTATTTCAAAATAAGTAGATCTTCTCCATGCTCTAACGTGATTTGGAACTCCTACAATATGTCTGATTGTTTTTGGATTAATATTCTGTTGATTAGCAGGTGACAACATTCTACCTTCATACTCTTCTTCTCTATAAGAACCATATCCTAATGCAAACCCTTCTCCATATCTTTGATTTTCCCACTCTTCATTTACCTCGGCAGTATCTCCATAAAACATACCACAATCGGGATGCGCCTGTGCAGCATTATGTAAATCTTCTGCGCATGTTTTAACCAATAAGTCATCATGGTCTAATTCTGCTAGAATATATCCTTTAGCAAGAGAACAACATCTATATTTAGATTCTCCAATGCATCCTCCTGATTTTTCTCTAAAATCATACACCTTTACTCTTGGATCTACTAGCGCAATTTCTTCTGCTATCTTTAAAGTTTTACCTCCATCTGTGGAATCATTTACTAAAACCCATTCCCAGTTATTATACGTCTGATCTCTTACGGATCTATATGTGTTCCATAACTTTTCACCAGTATTATATATAGGCGTAAAGAATGAAATCATCTGATCATCTTCTAGGTTAGAAGGAGATAGAATAGAATTCATTGCTACGGAATATGCGGTGTTTCCTATATTTTCCGTGTTCTCCGAATTAAACCACCTTTTTCTAAATTGAAGAGGAAGAGAAGCTAGGTTAGGAAACTCTTTCCATGATTCTCCATTTGTAATAATTGCGTCAGGATTAAACGACGTAACTGTGTTAATTACTTCACTATCGTCTTCTAAGTATTTAACGTCTAATTCATCTGCTTCATACGATAAATATTTTATAGACTTTAATTCTGGTTTAGTTTTTCCTATGTAAAGTATTTTAGGTATTTTTGCAGATGGTACTTTTTCTAAATAATTGTAGTGGCATAAAACCTTATCAATCCATACAAATGCATCTCCATGTGTTTTTAATACTTCTTCTATAAAGAAACCATCTGCTGCATAATTTGCACTAAATGAATGAGTATCAAATATGCTTCTATTAATAACCATCTGTGCAATGTCAATTTTCTGAAAAGCAGTATTTTCACGACTAGCTACTCTAATTTCTTGTCCGGTGAAATCTCTACCTGCAACTAATTGAGAAACGATATGAACCTGTGCAATTGGAAGATTCTTTATACTCGCTTTAATAGTTTTATAAAAATCTTCATGTATAATGTTATCGTCATCTAATAAATAGATCCAACCGGATTTGATTGTTTTAATAATATCAGAAACTTCAGGATATAATAATCCTCCTCTTTGTCCTTTTACGAAATGTAATTTGACATTGACAGTATCTGTTAAGTTCGAGAGAACCTCTGCATCAATATCCTTTAATGCTCCTGTATCAAATACAATGTGCCAATTTACCGTTACTCCCTTAGGTGCATTTAATACTCCTTCTTTAATTGTTAAAAGGTTACTTGTTCTGGTACACCTTGTAATAATATTAATCTTCATATTTATATTTGTTTTTATACGTCAAAAAAGAACATGTGAAAAAATCTAGCATTGTCAATTGCATCTCCAAAATACTGAGTCGCGGCGTGGATATTTTTAGCATTAAACAAGACTAATCTATTATACACATTTCCTACTTCATCTATTTTTTCAAAATTAGATCCATCGTAAAAATTCATTTCATTACTATTACCCTTGAATGCATCTATATATGCTTGGGTTTTTCTTTTATCGTCATCGAATGTATAATCACCCGTGACTTTACTTCTATAGAACGCAGTTCCAGATGTAGGTGGAGCGTCAGGTGTTAAATATACCATTGCTGCATAAGTTTGATTATCTACGTGATAAACAATCTGTTGATCTGCTGTACAGAATTGAAATATTCCGTTAGCATACCTGTCGTGATTCCAATTGAATATTGGTTTTCCTATAATTTCTTCTAGTTTTTCTTTAGTTCCATCTAAGATAAATCTTTCATTTGCTCTTTGGCCCTTGTGATAATCAGAAGGTGTAAATTCCAAGTGGTTCATTGCCCATTCTCTTACAAGGTCAGGGTCACTATAGAAATCATCTACTACTATAACATCCTTTGATGTATTTGCAAATCCTGAGTGATACGATAACCAGTGTCCAATTGGACCTATTGCAGTTTCTCCAATACTAGTATGAATAACTAATGTTTTTAGTTTTTTATCGAAAGGAACCTCAATAATAAAGGACATACTCTGATTAGTAAATTGATTTGAATATACTTCCATTACATCTTGCCTAGCACCTGAAAATTGAACGCTAAGAGGTTCATTTGACATTGAAAAACCTAAAGCTTCTCCTCCTATTAATCCAACCCATCCATTGAGAGTATATGTGTCTGTATTCTTGGTTACGCTTTCAACATAGAATTTTACATTCTTGTTAAACGTATCATGTTTGATTTTATTATCCATTGATTGTGTTCTATAATATTAGTTATACTTAGATATTTTAAATTGTTTACTAAGTGTAATAAGATAATAAGTTATTACAATATATATATCACATAAAAAAAGGGTCCTCTTTCGAGGACCCTTTCTAAAATTATCTTGATGATTTAAATTAAGACTCTAAAGTTTTAATTCTTGCTTCAAGTTCTCTAATAGCTTCGATTAAAAGACCGACCATTTTTTCATAGTCAACAGTTTTGTAAACTGTTCCGTCTTCTGCACCATCCATTAGTGGCATTTCATGTTCTCTTACTAACATAGGTAATACCTCTTCTACTTCTTGGGCGATAAGACCTAGATCATGAAGACCTTTTCTGCTACCGCTATTCCAATCGTATTCAACACCTCTTAATTGTAAGACTTTAGATAATGCTTCTTCAATAGTAGTTACGTTATCTTTAAGTCTCGCATCCGAGATAGAAGTCGAGTATGCAACAACATCACCATCAACATGAAGGTTACCGTTACTGTATAGTCTCATTTCTTCTGAGCTGTTTACATAGAATTGTTGCAATGCACTAGTGTTATTGTAGTATACAAATTCACCACCTGTGTTACCAACATACTGATTAGAATATAATCTGTAGTTAGACGTGTTAGGACCTACGGCACCTTGGTTACCCGTGTTACCTTTAGGACCAATAGGACCAGTGTAACCTTGATAACCTCTAGCACCAGTTCCACCAGTTCCACCGTCTTTACCGGCAGCACCTTGAGAACCTGTTGTACCCGTAGCACCTTGAGGACCCGTATTACCGGTTGTACCTTTAGGACCAGTTGAACCTGTAAGACCTTGGAAACCTTGATAACCTCTAGCACCTGTGTTACCGACAGTACCTTTAGGACCCGTAGGACCAGTGTAACCTTGATAACCTCTAGCACCTTGAGCACCAGTAGCACCTGTAGGACCAGTTCCACCAGTTGCACCAACAGCACCTTGAGCACCAGTTGAACCAGTGTTACCTTTAGCACCTGTAGGACCAGTTGAACCAACGTTACCTTTAACACCAATTATACCTTGAGCACCTGTAGGACCAGTTGAACCAACGTTACCTTTAGGACCAATAGGACCAACAGAACCTGTTGCACCACCAGTACCTTGGGCACCGGTTGAACCAACGTTACCTTTAACACCAATTATACCTTGGAAACCTCTAGCACCACCAGCACCAGTAGAACCTTTAGGACCAACTGCACCAGTTGCACCTGTAAGACCTTGAGGACCAGTAGCACCTCTAGCACCACCAGCACCAGTTGCACCTTGATTACCAGTATTACCTTTAACACCGATATCACCTTTAGCACCCGTTCCACCAGTTAAACCTTGGAAACCTTGATAACCTCTAGCACCTGTGCTACCAACGTTACCTTTAGGACCAATAGGACCAACAGAACCTTGATTACCAGTATTACCAGTATTACCTTTAGCACCTAGAGCACCTTGAGCACCAGTTGAACCTGTGTTACCTTTAACACCAATTATACCTTGGAAACCAGTTGCACCAGTGTTACCTTTAGGACCAACAGCACCAACAGCACCTGTT